>Ga0315279_10000989_pt1 | contig 49519 bp, 60 predicted proteins | sample YL17G06_20_MG_FD_203694 | JGI IMG/M metagenome (GOLD analysis project Ga0315279, IMG submission 203694) | Sediment microbial communities from Yellowstone Lake, YNP, Wyoming, USA - YL17G06_20 | ecosystem: Environmental > Aquatic > Freshwater > Lake > Sediment | place: USA: Wyoming | collected... | reverse complement strand
TGCCTTCAAAGAAATTGAACCGGTAGTAAATAAAGTATTTAGTATTGAAGAATCAGCGTAATTGCTATTTCTTCAATACTATGGGTAATTTTTTCTAACCTTCTGATTACTTATAAAAATGAGATTTGTATAGAACTTATCTCATTTTTATGGCAACCTTCCATCTCGCCCCAATCGGGCAAGACCAGCCCTAAGGTTATCAGGCTGTGCGCTCGTCACCGAGTTCCACGCATTCTTCATATCAATTGTTTCTGGCAACCGTTCAGAAGCCTGGAAGGACGTTATCCCGTGATGCTGGAAACCGCGTTTGGATTCTTACCCACGCTTAGGAGGGACTGCTCGGGTTCAAACGGGGCTCGAAGGTATCCCCGACTTGGGCGAGCACCCACTAGACCGTGGGGGAATTTCTTCCGGAAATCGTATCTTGCTTCCAGCTATTTTTGGACTCGCTATAATGAAAATAGCGGAGTCAATTACTTTTATCCGTTCCTGCTATTTAAATGTTCGGAAAATCTTTGCGCATTTGCTTCATTTGCGCATTTTCTTCTGGAAATTTTAATAGTAATTTAGAAATTGTTATAGAATTTTAGCCAACAGTTTTTACAATAAATTATAGTTCCGCTATTAATTTTATTTGGACTTTGGCCCGTGAGTCCTGCAATTTTGAAATCAATTGTTTGTTAAGATTTTGGGCCGCTTTGTTTGCCCCGATCATTAAAGTTCTGGGGCAGATGAACTGGGACTTTCGAATTACCATGTCAGAGGGGTGCTGGAAAGTTAAATTAGGATGACCAAAACCTATTATTTCATCGGAGATTTCCTCACATTCTAGAACTACAGTGATTCTGCAATCCTTCGATTTGCAAAGGTTAAGAAAAGACTGATCTAAATTAGGGAATCCTTTATCCACATTAACAGCAACAATGCAATCGCCTTTTTTCGTAAGGGACTCTTCTTTTGTGAGTTCCAATGTAGTTTTATGAGTTGCTCTGATATTCTTATGCCCATAGCCATAGAAAATTTCAATTTGTCTCTGTTTCACTTTAAGTCCCCATATCTTCATGCCTATTTTTAAATCTGATAAAAAAGCTGCCACTTTTAGTAAGAATGATTTAATTAGTTCATCAATTAAATATATTTTCATAGAATGATCACCATGGGTCGGACCTAGAAATGGACTTAGAGAAAAGAAAAGAACAGTTACTAAATTATTACAAGCATTCAAAGATAGCGAAATCACAAGAAGTAATTGATGCTTTCATGAAAGTTCCAAGGGAGAATTTTCTCCATTCATATCAGAGAGATCAGGCGTACGAGGACCATCCCTTACCAATTGGGCAAGGACAAACAATTTCTGCACCTCATATGGCATTCATTATGTGTGATCTATTGGAATTGAAGGAGGGGGATAAGGTTCTAGAGATTGGGAGTGGTTCGGGGTATCATGCGGCAATTTGCGCCGAGCTCGTGGCGCCTTCAGGTTCCGAACATCCGGGACATGTTTTTACGGTTGAAAGAATTGCTGAGTTGGTCGAATTTGCGCAAATGAATTTAGCCAACTCGGGATATTCAGAATCAGTCACCGTCATTTTGGGCGATGGCACACTAGGGTATCCTGAGGCGGCGCCCTATGATGCGATATTGGTCACCGCGGCAGGACCGAAAGTACCGCCCCCCCTAGTAGATCAGCTTAATATAGGAGGAAAATTGGTGATTCCCGTTGGAGGGCAAGGGATGTACCAAGAATTAGTTTTGGTGGAGAAGTCAAGGTCGGGTAAAGTCACTCAAAAAAATGTTGGCGGCGTTGCCTTCGTTCCTTTGGTAGGACAATATGGGTTCAGAGAATCGGGCCCCGAATAAAATGAGATGAATTCATCCTTTCTGAGCTATTTTTATGGACGAAAATTTGCAGCGGTTGGTCGCTAAATATGACTTTTCTTTCGATGTAATAGAACTACTTTGGCAAAAATATGGACCTCGAGCGGAAGAAATGATACAGGCATTAAAGCGACCTGTTGCCAAATTCGCGATCAGAGTCAATACGTTGAAAATCACTGCGAAGAAAGTCCAAGAGATTTTGGAGCACACGGTTAATGTCGCCGCAGAACAGCATCCATTTTTAGAGGAAGCCCTTTTTTTACCGGTTCAAGGACCGTTTTCTATTCCCCTTTATAAGGAAAGAATCGTGGTGGATAAATTTGCTGGCGAAAGCCTCATGCAAGGATCGGATCTGTTTGCGCCGGGAATACGTAAAGTGGGGAAAGTCAAGATAGGTGATGAAGTAACAATAATAGATAAAAAGGGAGAAGTTCTTGCAGCAGGTATAGCTCAAATGACAGGAAAAGATATGCTTCAATTCAGGAAAGGGCTAGCAGTTAAAATTACTAATTCAATTTATAAAATAATGAGTATTCACGAATCCGAGTTGTTTGAAAAGGGATATGTGTTTGACCAATCATTTCCTTCGATTGTAGTTTCGAGAGTGCTGGATCCGAAACCAGATGAATTAATACTAGATATGTGCACGGCGCCAGGAGGAAAAGCGACGCATATTGCCCAATTAATGCAGAATAAAGGTAAGATTGTTGCCGTGGATCGTTCATTGCAGAGGCTGAGGCATTTAGAAAGTCATATACATCGATTAGGAATAAGCAACGTTGAAATACTTGGTGGAGATTCTCGAAATTTACCAGATAAGTACTATCAATGGGCGGATAAGGTCTTAATTGACCCTCCTTGCTCGGCGCTTGGTGTGCGCCCGAAATTATGGGATAGCACAACGAAAAAGGAGATAGCAGATTCAGTGAAATATCAGCGCCAATTTTTAAATGCTGCCATGAATTACATTAGACCGAACGGAATTATCGTCTATTGTACCTGCACATTAACAACAGAAGAAAATGAGGAGAATATAAAGTATGTATGTGAAAATTTTGGGTGCAGAATTATAGATCAGCCCGTTTTTCTTGGAAGCCCTGGAGAAAAAATAGAGGGATTGGAAAATTGGCAGAAATTGCAACGATTCTATCCAGACCAGCATGAAACGCCAGGATATTTTATTGCAAAACTCCAAGTAAAACCTTGAATTATTCTTGTAGAGTGATCAATTCAGCCTTCATCGACTTCAAATCAATTATAGCTGCAGTTGCTTTTCCGGTAAGATAACCGCACGCTTCGCCAGGATTAATAACAAGGGTATTCCCGATTTTCTTAATTGATGCTTCATGGGTATGCCCGGAGATAATAACTGCAAATTTATTGGATTGAATTACAGCCTCAAAAATGGCGGATTCCAAGAAGTGGAATAGAGCTACTTTTTTCCCCTCTAACTCGATCGAATATTGGACCCCTTTGATTTCACCGTTAATTTCTGCGAATTTGTCCTTCAGACCTAGAAGTTCACCATCATTATTTCCATATACGCCAATGAATTTACCTTCCAATTCCTTAAAAACCCTTGGCGCCATGAATGGTGATATGATATCCCCTGCATGAAAGCAATATTCAACTCCCTTTTCATTAAAAATTTCAACAGCCTTTCGCGCATTATCCAAATGATCGTGCGAATCTGATATTGCACCTATTTTCATTTTTTTTCACCTTTTTCTGAGCTAATTTTCTGCTAACATTAAAGAAACCCATCATAAAATTTTTATTTTTTGCTTAAAAGACAATTTTAAAAGTGATCTGTAATTAGTTAAATCACAAAGTTTGAATACCTTGAATTTATTAAGATATTTTCTTCTATTGGAGAAATAAAGAAAAAATATTTGAACTGAGTTCAAATAACAATAGAATCATATTTCCTTCTATTGGAAAGACAAAGCAAGATCATTTGATCTGAGTTCAAATCACACAGGTTGAAAATAATATGAGCGAACAGAAATTGACAATTGAGGCGCTGGTCGAAGGCGGAAAGGCATCGGCAGGTCCACCTATTGGACCAGCTCTCGGACCAACGGGTGTAAATCTCAGTCAGGTGGTACAGAAAATCAATGAACTTTCTAAGCCCTTTGCTGGCATGAAGGTGCCCGTAAAGATAATGGTGAACGTATCAACGAAACAATTCGAGATTGAATTGGGGATACCGCCAAGTTCGGCATTAATTTTACGGGAAGTAGTAGAGGAAAGTGCAGAAAAACCCAAAGGTAGTGGAGAGTCGGGGCATAAAACGGTTGGCAATATCGATTTGGAGAAGATCATAAAAATTGCGAGAATGAAGAAAGATAGGCTCTTATCGACAAATTTAAAAAATGCAGTTAAAGAAATTATCGGAACTTGCGTTAGCATGGGAGTTACAGTGGATGGAAAACCACCTAAAGAAATACAAAAGGATATCAATTCAGGGATGTACGACGCTCAATTGACCCAAGACTTTTAAAAAGGACCTGAGACGAAACAATTTCATAATATTTTTATAGTTCGATTATTTTTATAGTTCAAAAAATTAGAAAAAGTGGTAAGTAATAAAAAATGGAGTTCTTAACCTATGCCGGTTGAATCAGCCCCCCTAATGACAGCAATAAAGGAAATGAACGAAAAATCTACGAAGAAAAGGAATTTTATACAGAGTATAGATCTCTCTATAAAAATTAAAGATGTGGATCTGAAGCAGCCCAAGAATAGGATTGCCGCTGAAATCTTTGTGCCAAATGAAATAGAAAGGGATCGCAAAATATGTATAGTTGGCAGTGGGGATATGGGCGTTAGGGCTAAGAATTTGGGGCTTGATGTGTTAGATAAGGATGAGTTAGAGAATTTAAAATCGGATAAGAAGACTGCGAAGAAATTTATTAAGGGTATAGATGTGTTTATTGCGGGAGTCGATTTAATGCCGGTTTTGGCAAAATCACTTGGTCCTGTTCTAGGGCCAAGCGGTAAAATGCCAATAGGACCGCCGAAAGGAAAGGGAATAATTCCGCCCAACGCAGACTTAAACCCCATAGTGGAACAATACAGAAAAATGATAAGGATTCGTCTGCGAAATAATTTAGTGGTGAATTGTAAAGTGGGAAATGAAAATATGGCTCCCCAAGAAATAGTTGAAAATATTAAAGCTGTTATCAATTATCTCGAAAGTACTTTAGAACGTGGTCCACGCAACATTGGTGGTCTCCATATTAAAAAGACCATGGGCCCATCTATTAAAATAGTGGAAAAATAAGCTGATTAAAATGGCGATTGAAAGTAAGCGTATTCCCCAATCCAAAGTAGAATTAGTACAGACGCTAAAGGAATTGATAGATAAATACAATATCATCTGCATGGCGAAAATGGATAAATTGGGAGCAAGCCAATTACAAGATATCCGAAGAAAATTGAGAGGAAAGATAAATATCCGTATGACTAAAAATAGATACATACAGATTGCAGCAGCACAAAGCCAAAAACCAAATATAAAAGATTTCAGTGAGGAAATTCAAGGGTCCACCTCATTTATTTTTACAGATATGAGTCCTTTTAAACTCAAATTGTTTTTAGACGAAAATAAAGTAAAAGCTCCTGCTAAAGCAGGGGATCATGCAGCAAAGGACATAATAGTCCCTGAAGGTAACACAGGATTTCCACCAGGCGCCGTCATGAGTGAATTGAAACAAGTCGGAATTGAAACGATGGTAAAAGGTGGTACAATTCATATTAAGAAGGAAACGCTGGTTGTAAAAAAGGGTGATGAGATCACTCGCCAAGTGGCCTTGGTTTTGTCCCGTTTGAATTTGAATCCAATGGAAATTGGGTTAAACCTCTATGCAGCGTACGATAATGGTCTCATTTTAAAAGAATCAGATTTAAAAATCAGTATAAAAGATACTCTAACGCAAGTACAGACGGCGTTCACAAATGCCTTGAAGATATCACTAAAGATAGCGTATCCTACTAAACAGAATATAACCATGCTTATTCAAAAAGCAATCTTAGAATCTAAAAGTTTGGTGTTATCAACTGGAATTATCACCAAGGAAACTATTTCGGAAACTCTTGTAAAAGGTTACGCAACTGCTATGTCACTAATAAGCATGATCCGTAAAGTGAATCCAAATGCGTTGCCACAAGATCTTGAGGAGAAAGTTGAACAGATAGGAACTCCTGAAGTTTTACCAAGTAAAGAAGAGAAAAAAGAAGAACCAAAGGAAGAGAAAAAGGAAAACCAAAAGAAGAGAAAAAGGGAAAACCAAAAGAAGAGAAAAAGGGAAAACCAAAAGAAGAGAAAAAGGGAAAACCAAAAGAAGAGAAAAAGAAGAAGTAGGACTTAGAAAATTATTTGGTTAAAATTAGTTTTGGAGGTTAAGAAATATGGAATATGTATATGCGTCTCTTATATTACACGCAGCTGGGAAAGAAATAAATGAAGAAAATATCGCATCCATTTTAGATGCTGCGGGAGTAAAAGCAAATCCAGCGCAAGCGAAGTCAATTGTAGCCGCTTTAGAAGGCGTAAATATTGACGACGCCATCAAATCCGCAGCGCTTCCCATGGCTGCCCCCAGTGCAGCAGCACCGGCTGCAAAAGAGGCTAAGAAAGAAGAAAAGAAGGAAGAGAAAGAAGAGAAAAAAGAAGAAGTTGCAGGGCTTGGAGCTTTATTTGGCTAATTTACCCGAATTTTTTTTTATTCTCAAGAAAAGGTTCTTTTAATTCCTACCTATTTTATTTTAAGATACTAGACATTAAAACACTTTTTTCAATTCAGTTAAACTTTTAATTTTAGTGCTTGAAAGATTATATCATAAAAAAGTAGTATAAACTTTGAAAAATAGGCGCGAATTTTGCACCATCGCTAAAAAAGGCGAGAGATGCAACATAACTATCAACATGGTGTTTTTTAATGCCGTATGGAATTATTTTGATCCGCTGGGACGACAAATTAGGGTGTGTTCTTGAAGGGATGCACCCAAAAACGCTCCAAATCAGTGAAGACCATATTCTGCGTATCTTTACCACACATGCGATGGGATCCGGTGAAGCATCTTTCCTAACCATGAGTATTGAGAATTTATTCATTGCCTCTTACTATACCGGGCTCCCTGAAGAAGGGAGAAGTCAATTTTACGTAGCTTTATTGTTAAATGAAGATGAAAAAGGGGATATCTTTGAGGAACCATTAATCGAAATTACTCCTTTATTAATTGCCCGTGTAAAAGATAAGTATTTTGATAAATTTTTCATAAAACAATTCGAGGATATTCAAAAATTAACAGAGATGACAGAAGAACAACGAATTGCAATGATTTATCGGGATCCACGAAGAGTTCTAGTTCTGCAGAAATTGGGGCTTGGTGCTATTCCAAGGGATGACTTACGAAAATGGTTATCAGATCAATTGGGTGAAGAAATCTTAGATTTAGAAGCAATATTATCGCCTTTCTTTAAAACACAAATGATTCAAGAGTTTGCTGTCGAGACGATGGATGGTAAGAAAGTAAAATGCATTTTTCTTATTAAAGATGCCTTCTCTATGCGAAGTCCAGTCGAAAAGTTTTATAAAAGTGCGAAAGATGGCGGCGGGATCGCTCCCGAGATGAAGCCAGTTTTTATGATTTATAAAGAAAATGTTGACACGTTCTTCAAAGATTATAAATTTGGAGATGCAGATACAAAGACGATTGCTGAAATTGCTGCAGATCCGAATCATTACAACTTAATTACAATTTTACGAAACAATTACATCGCAACAAATCAATTATCTGATGTTTATCAAAAAGAGTTAGATAAAATCGCCCCTTTTATTGATGATTTAAAACGTTTTAATATTATAGATGAGATTAAGGATAAAAGAGGCAATAGTTGGATATTTTTAAAAACGGATGTTGTATTTCCAACCTTTTTCCCCGAATATCTTGTGGATAGTATCCGTAGAAGATGGATGGAAAAAGATATCGTCCAAAATATTGCAATAAAACATTTAGAACTGCTGAAGTCCGTGTATCGTGGAGAAGAAGAGCGATTCCTAGAGGAAGAATTGGAAGTTACCGGTAAGGAGGTAGTAGTAGAAGAAGCACCTACACCGGCTAGATTACCTCCCAAAATAGCAAAAGCAGCAAAAGAAGTAAAAGTGGAGGCTCCACCAGTTGCTAAGGCTCTTTCGGATGATCAGCTATTCAGACTGATAGAACAAGTTAATGTATTAAGAAAAGAAGCCAAAATAGACATTGATAATAAAGATCGAGAAGCGGCATACCGCAAATTAGAAGAAGCTATAGGCATTACCAAACAATTAATAGCCGCGGGCGCTGTTGGCCAAGAAAAAAGACTTGAAAAATTAGAGGAAGTTGCGAATAGTATAAAGAAGCTGTCAGAGAGAGAGAAAGGTAAAAAAGTTGAAGCGGCTCCACCATCATTACCAAGAGTGGCTCCAAAGATACCAGCTGCACCGAGAATTGTTGGAGCTCCTTCGGCGCCAGCGATTCCTGCTGTTGACCGCCAAAAGCTAATGCGTGAAGAACGGGATAATAATATTGCAGATGCGGATAAGGCATTAACCGAGGGAAATTTCCAAGATGCTATAATGTTTCTTGAAAAGGCTGCTGAAATCTCGGAAAAAATGGGCGAAAAAGATAAAGCACGTGATATTAATAAAATGGCAGAAGAAATCAAAAAGAAATTGGAGAAATTCAAATAGGTTGTATTTCGTTGTTTTATTTTTTTAAGAAGAACTAGAAGAATTTGGATTATTGCTTAAAATTTTAAGAAAATTTTTATTCTATTTTTCCAAATATCATACTAATGCCTGGAGAAGAAAAACAGCTCAGCTCATTTGAAAAGGGGATTAAGAGACGATTAGGTCGAGAAAAACAATTAATTGAATGGATTATCGGGAAATATATAATTGGTGTGAATTCAAAATGGAATAGCGATAATTTTCCAAGTACTCAACTGGCCAAAGTGGTTTTAAATATTACAGGACAGAGTAAAAGGGATTTCGCTTCGATTCATCGCCTAGTAAGAGAAATTCTCACGGAATGGGAGGAAAAAAGCTTTTGTCAATATGTGACTACTACAAAATATGCCCATTGCAGAAAAACAAAAATGGTGTACTATTTTCATCCTGACGGTTTGAAAAAACTCAAGGGGATTCTCATCGATCAGCACCTTAATATCTTTAAAACTTGGGAGGATGGGGAATGGGAGCATTATATGGATAACGCGGATGTGATGAGAACTCGAGAAAACATCATTAAAATTATTTCATTCGAACTCCTAAATTTCACAAATAAAATTGATGATTCTGTTTCTGAATATTATGTCGATAATACCGAGTTTTAATTGACTTTTCATTCCCAATTAATACAAGAACATTTTAGAATAAAGAAAGAAAGGAATGAATTGAGATGAAATTGGTCACAGTTCATCTGCCGCAAAGTTATATTGAAGGATTAGAAGAATTGGTAAAGGTAAACATTTATCCAAATAGAAGTGAAGCAATTCGGGTAGCCGTTCGAGATATGCTGAAGAATGAACTATGGAAACGGTAAAAATACTATTAAGAATTGCTTAGATCAGAAGGTTTTTTTTCTCTTTAAAAGAGACTAATAATCAATGAACCATAAAAAAATAATACAATCCCGGTATAATGAAACGGCAGATTGTTATGATAGACGGTACCGAAAGATACAGACGGGAAAATATCAATTAATTTTTAAGAATATTTCGGTAAATTCAACCCAAGTGATATTGGATATTGGGTGTGGAACAGGAAATCTTTTTTTATTTTTGAAAAAAAGTAAATGCGTTAAGTACGGCATTGATTTTTCAATAAATTCGTTGAAAAAACTGCAAAAAAGTACAGATAAAACTCGGACGAGTCATATAATCTGTGCGGATATAGAATATTTGCCGTTTAAAACGGGGCAGTTTGATCTCGTTTTTGCTATTACCATTCTTCAAAATCTGCCTGATCCAAAAAAGAGTCTTTGGGAAATGAAAAATATTTGTAAAATAGATGGCCTTATGATAATCTCCGTGTTAAAGAAAAAATTCTCCCTTGAATATATTGAAACGCTTTTAAATGAGGCGCAAATTACCCCGAAGCAAATTATAGATGATGAATCATGTGAAGATATAATCGTTATTTGCCAAAACAGGGTTTAGATAGTATAAAAGATTTTTTTAGGTCAGGTAAAAGAAAAGAATAAGTGTTATTTCCTGGACCTGGCTATGAATTTTTGGTATTTCTTCATATAATTGGCTTCTTCTTGAGGCTCACCTAGCTCATTTGATAATTTAGCGGCTCTCTTGTACAATTGAGCTGCGGATAGAAAATCTCCTTGATCAACCTTTGTCCGAGACTCTTTCAGAACCATAGCGCGCTCGCTGATAAGATTTTGTTTTTTAGTCTCTACGGTGGATGATTTGGAGGGAGCAAAACGTGAGTGATAAAAAAAGAGAGAAACGCCAGCTGCAATGAGTATAAGAGTAATAACAAGAAAAACAGTGAAGAAATCGGGAATTACCGTTACTGAAGCCCATTGGATGATATTCGCCCATAGGCGCAAGTTATCCAATGCTTGGATCCAATGAACGCCAGTAAATTCGTTACCTGGAGTATTGGTAATATTTGTGTCGCTAAACATAGCGGTTGAACCGCATAGAATGATCTTGGAGGCACCTTTTTGAGTTGCGAATAGCCATGGAGTCTCATTAATACGAGTCGTATTACGAGTCAAATAGGAATCTGGATATCCTGTTGCAAGTGTATTTTGGGTCTCAGTGACATTTAAGCCAGAGGTAAATACTAAAACATTGTTTAACTTTTGTGCGATGGGATGGAAGGTTGGGAAATTAGAACTTTGGATTTTAACGACCCATCGTTCTCCAAGGGGGATATGTAGTGAACCAGCTTTTTCCCAGAGGTCATAAAGGGTGAATAGAGCAGGAAGGGCAAGCGTTCGGGTTATATTATTCAGATAGGAGGCATGCCCTGTAAGATTTCCATCCGGAGAAGGTACACCTACATCGTTATAGTTACAAAGTAGAAATAGATCACCGCCATGCTCAGTATAGTTTTTAAGAACACTGAGTTCTTTTGAGGAAAAATTTCCTTTAGGGCCTGGATTTCCAATAATGATAAGGTCATAAGGGTAAAGTTTAGTCACATTTTCGAAGTTACCTGTATTTAAATAAACTTTAAAATCAAGTGTTTGATTCAGATAATCCAATGCAGTTTTAAAGCGCTGATTTGAATATGTGTAGTATTGATAATGGGCTTGATCAAAAAGAATTGAATAAGGGGTTGCCTTTGATTCGGCTTTAACAGGTACTATCAGAAATGGAATACACATTAACGAAACTAATGAAAAAATTACGAGCATTGAAAAAATTTTTTTGTTATCTACGCTTTTTATCAAAATCAAACCTCGAGTGGAAATATTATGCGGGTATTATACTTTTATTCGATTTTTAACCGATTCATTTCGATTAATTATTAATCTGAATGATTTCTAGCAGTAATAATAAATTTTGTTTTTAGATTAAGAACTTTAAAACAGTTTAATAAATTATCGAAATGGCTAAAAAATCTAAATGGCATGAGAATTTTGTGTAAGGGTTGAGAAATAGAGATGCAAGAATGCAGTGAAGCGATGCAGGAATATTTTGCAAAAATAGAAAGTGAATTAGCACGAATATATGAACTAACCAAGCAAGCTAGAGAGCGTGGATTGGACCCTACACCATTTTCTGAAATCTATCCCGCAAAAGATCTTGCCGCCCGTGTTGAAGCTTTAACGGGACCATCAAAGGTTGCGGAGGAAATAAGGGAATTAAGTAAAAAGTTGGATAGAGAAGAAACTGCTTTCAAGGTAGCGGAGGAAATTGTGAATAATAAATTTACCCAACTAGAAAAAAATCAAACTGCAGAATTGGCAACCCGAACCGCGCTCTCTATTTTAACAGGAGGTATTACTGCAGCACCAATTGAAGGAATCTCGAGTGTGAGAATCCGAGAAAATTTTGATAGAACTGAATATCTGGCAGTATATTTTGCAGGTCCGATTCGCTCAGCTGGTGGAACTGAGCAAGCCCTTGCAGTATTGGTGGCGGATTGGGTACGAAATCTTTTGAAGTTGGATAGATATAAACCCATCCAAGAAGAGATCGAACGATATGTAGAAGAAATTGAGGCATATAAGAGAGCGGTTAATTTACAATATGTTTCTTCTCCAGAGGAAATCCGGAATGCAGCAATGAATACGCCCATCGAAATCACGGGAGAGCCTACTGAAACTGTAGAAGTTTCAGGTCATAGAGATTTAAAACGAATTGATACGAATCAGCTCCGAGGTGGAGCTTGTCTTGTTTTGAATGATGGAATTATTGGTAAAGCTCATAAGTTGATTAAAATAATCAAGAGATTGCATATTTCAGGATGGGATTGGATACAAAACCTTCAAATAAAAAAAGACTCAGAGGACAAGGAAGACCCTAATGCGGAAAAAATTCCCCCAAAAGATAAATTCATAGCAAAAGTAATTACCGGCCGTCCAGTATTTGCGTATCCTTCAAAGATAGGAGGATTTAGGGTAAGATATGGTCGATCGAGGAATACAGGATTCGCAGCAGTGGGATTAAACCCCGCAACAATGATTTTACTGGATAGTTTTTTAGTACCAGGAACGCAGTTTATACCCGAACGCCCGGGAAAGGGATCTATCGTATTGCCTGTGGATTCCATTGAAGGACCAATAGTTAGATTAAAAGATGGCCAAGTCTTACAAATTAATTCAATTTCCGAAGCCAATGAGGTGAAAGATAAGGTTGAAAAGCTCCTATTTTTAGGCGATTGTCTTACGGGATTTGGGGAATTTTTAGAGAATAATCATATTCTGATTCCTGCCGGTTACTACGAAGAATGGTGGAGTGAGGAATTAAGGGGTGCTTTAGAGAAAAGCTACAAGAGTTTGGAGGAAGCTGCAGAAGATCTATCCATTCCAATAGAAAATCTGAAGAATTATGTAGAATATCCATTCGATCAAGTGCCAAATGAAACAGAAACATTGCTTTTTTCGAGTAAGTTACAAATTCCTATTCACCCTAAATATAATTTCTTCTGGAATAGTATATCCGAAGAGGAATTGATTTCACTTCGCAATTGGTTAAAGCAGGGAAAATTTGAACATGATCCACCTTCAATTAAATTCGATAATGATGCTTTAATAAAAAGAATATTAGAAAAATTAGGATTACCCCATCACTTACAAGATAATGAAATTGTTATCACTGAAAATGTAGAAATATTAAATAGTCTTTTCAGCTTGGACTCAGATGATTTTCAATACATCCCCCCCACGAAAAAAAACTTGTGGAAGGGATCAATATCATCATATTCAATTCGGGATCGGGCACCTTACTATATTGGTGGGCGTATGGGACGTCCAGAGAAAGCAAAAGGGCGAGAATTTTTTAACATCCTATTTCCAGTTGGAATTGAAGGGGGCAATCGAAGAAGCATTATAAAAGCTGCTGATTCAAAGAAAATAAGAGTCGAGATTGTTCATCGGGAATGTCCAACATGCAAGACTACAACATTTCTCAATAAATGCGCTAAATGCGATGTTCCGACAGTTCTGGTTCAAAAATGCTCGCAACCGAATTGTGGCACTCGAACTAATGACGAATTTTGCCCAAAATGTGGTAATGTTACAAAAACTTACGATTTTCAGGAAATCCCCCTCAAAAAATTACTGCTATCAACATTAAAAAAGTTGAATGAACCTTTGCCAAAGGAGCTTAAAGGCGTAAAAGGACTGATGAGTAAAAATAAGATTCCAGAACTTCTGGAGAAGGGAATTTTAAGAGCAAAATACGATCTTTTTGCATATCGGGATGGAACTATTCGCTTTGATGCGACTGATGCCCCACTCACTCATTTTAAACCATATGAGATCGGTGTATCCGTATCGCACTTAAAAAATTTAGGCTACCATAATGATTACTTGGGAAATCCGCTCACCACTGAAGATCAAATATTAGAGTTAAAAGTTCAAGATATAGTTATTTCAAAGGCAGCTGCTGAATTTTTAATAAAAGTGGCGAGTTTTATTGATGAACTTCTAGTTAAAGTATATAATTTAGATGCCTTTTATAATGTATCTAAGAAGGAAGATTTACTCGGCCAGTTGGTAATAGGATTGGCGCCTCATATTTCAGCGGGAGTAGTAGGGCGAATTATAGGCTTTACTAGTGCAAAACTCTGCTACGCACATCCTTATTGGCATTCTGCGAAAAGAAGAAATTGCGATGGTGATGAGGATACAGTAATTCTTGCCCTTGATGCAGTCCTTAATTTTTCACGGAGTTATCTTCCAAAGCAGAAAGGGGGGATGATGGATGCGCCACTGGTGCTCACCTCGCAATTAAATCCCGGTGAAATCGATGATGAAGTGTATAATATGGAGGTGGCGCGAAAATTCCCCCTCGAATTTTATGAAAAAACATTAGAATATACGAACCCAAAAAATATTCAAGAGATTATTGATATTGTCAATCATCGAATAGGGCACGCATCTCAATTTGAAGGGCTTTTCTTCACCCATCCTACTAGTGATATAAATAAGGGACCCAAGCTTTCCAAATATAAGGAACTTAAGACCGTAAAAGAGAAGATACAAGCCCAACTGGATTTAGCATTAAAAACGGAAGCTTCTGACGTGCGAGATGAAGCGCGTCGCATTCTTCATACGCACTTCATTCCGGATATCATTGGAAACTTACGTTCATTTGCAACGCAACAATTTCGTTGCGTGAAATGCAATGCGAAATATCGCCGACTCCCGCTCATTAATCAATGTATAAAATGTGGGGGAAAATTACAAAGTACTGTGACGGAGGGAGGGATTAAGAAGTACCTAGGATTATCGCTCGCCATTGTCAAAAAATATGATTTAGATAGTTATACTCAACAGAGGCTTCTATTGGCGCAGGACTATGTGGAATCAATCTTTACAAGCGATAAAGGACGCCAACTCAAGCTAGATAACTATTAGGATTTATTCTGTGTCCTGAAAAGCTTTTATAAGGGCTTCATCTTCGATCATTCCGATTAACTCGCCTCTGGCATCAAGGACAGGTATCTGATCGATGTGATTTTTATACATTTTATTTGCACATTCACTGATGGAACTGAATTCATTGGCCGTTATGATATTTTTTGTCATAACTTCAACTACTGGTTTATTCGGAAGTTTAATTTTCTTTTTGGTAATTAGAAGAATGTCGCTGGTTTCCCAACTCCAATCTTTATCAGAGTAACTCGCCATCGAGGCGGCCTTCTCTTCGGATATGATTTTTGTTTCTTTAAGAAAGTCTACGTCGGACATAATCCCTGAAAGGTCGCCATTATCGTCAAGGCACGGAATCGTACGAGATTTCGCGAGGCGCATTATTGCTGGGACTGCGGAGAGCGGTGTTCCATCCCATATCAAACATAGTTTTGTATTTACAAGGTCTTTTATAGGTAATTTTATGTTTTTACGAGAAATTGCTTTGATAATGTCATCTACACTAACCATCCCAACAACCTTTTTCCCCTCTGTCACTGGAAGCCTTCGTAATTTATTTTCAATCATTAGTTCAATCAGTTCTTTTATAGATACTTCGGGATGGACTTGAAGGGGATCTCGCCTCATTATTAACGCAATCTGCTCTTCATCGGGATGGCGATGCAAATCTGCTTGAGATATGATACCTGCGAGCTCCTTAGTGCCTTTTTTTACAACAGGCAGGGCTTTCAAATTATGATTTTGCATTAGCTCCATTACTGTTTTTCTATTGCCCGGGATTTCTGCATATATTACATCCGTTGCCATGATTTCTTTGACTTTCACTAAATTTAGCCTCCACTGAAATAAGCCATAATTAAGTGTTTCATTTTATCTAAAAAACAAGTAATATAGAACAATTTAATAAATTCCATGACTTTAAAGTTTTTCTTCTTTCCTCTTTAATTTCAATTCACATGAACACGGATTTTCGTGACATTTCGGACAAACTAATGGATATTTTTCATATAATGCCTTTTCTAAATCTATATCGAGAACATTTGCCAGTGAGGCAATCCATGCAATAACATCGGCTATCTCCAACTCGATCTCTTTTAATGCATCTCCATTTTCATCTTGCTCTTGGTATTTTCTCAGAGCTTCTGCTAATTCTCCAACCTCTTCCACTATCCAAAGAAATATTTTTGAGAAACCCCGATTTTTATCGCGTTCAAAATATAAGTTTTTCATTAATTGCTGAAATTCACGTATTTGCATTGATTTTTTCTCCTTTTTTTGTTTCTTGTTTTCTCTTTCTTTTTTCCCTTTTCTTTCTATAATAGGCGCATATTCTGACTTTCTGAATTCATTCCCGGAATCCTATCCGCATTGTCATAAGCATAATATTATTAAGATGCAATATCATTTTTTATATTGAATTTTTAAGCTAATGGTTATTGTTTAAATGAACACTTTGGATTTATTTCTTAAAGGGATATAAATGTCGAAAAAGAGATCGAAACGATCAAGGCGTCGAGGCAGAGAAGGTCCAATGCCATTTGCAGGAGCTGGATTAATTCGATTCTTTGAGGAAGAATCCGCAGGGATCAAAGTGGGTCCTATCACGACTATAATAGTGGCTCTTATTTTACTTATCGCAGTTGGGGTAGGGCTTGCAGTATTCCCACATTAGTTTAAAAAAGGAAAATATTCTTAAAAAAATTTGAAAGTTTATTCTTTTTCAGTTAATTTACGCAGCTCTTCAAGTTCTTTTTTAGCTTTTTCTTTTCGGGAGAGCGGTTCCTCGGATTCTTCTGGAACCTCGGGAAGGGGCCCTTCGCCTAAAAAGGCTTCAGCTTCAAAGCGAGATAACTCGGAATCGGCTTCTTGGTCTTCATCAAGGTCATCTGCGGACATTTCAGCGTAAATCTCACCAACTTGGTCGATCTCTGCCATGGTAGCATCTGCTTCGGCGGCAACCTGTTCCGCTTTTTCAATATTCAAATTTTTTTGGATGTTTTTCATTTCCCCGAGGCCCATTTTAATCGCATTATCCACGCCTTGAATATCATTCGCCTGATCAATTACGATTATCATATTCTCAAGCCTCGAGGCATATGCAAGGTATCTTTCTGAGTATTTGTTAATTCGGGCCCACTTTTTGAGTTCTTCCTTAGCAGCTCGCTTGTTTCCACTTTTATAATATTGTTTCGCCTTATAATAGTCCATTTGAGCACGTTTTTTAAAAGCGTGCTCTCGTAACTCGATTTTGTTTATCATCTGCCTCAAATTTGAGATCGTGTTTTCCTTATCTTGCTTTTTCCGCCCAGGTAATAATTTTTTCATGAATGACACAAGCATTCACTTCCTAATTATCTTATTATTAATTTTTTTAGTAATCATCCTGATGTCTTTTTCAAATCTCTAATTCTATATAACATAATTATTTGCTAATATAAAAATAATTTATTTTATTTGGGAAATCATAGAGTTAAAGAGTTCTTCTATTTTCTGAGCGTCTGCGGATTTTGGGGGAGTTGTTGATACAAAAATCATGATAATTTCATCGGGATTAATCCCTTTAGCGAGGGAAATAGCAATTCGAGTTTCTTCTTTTGAAATAAGAAAGATGGGAAGATCCGAATCTGATGCGATTTTATCGAATACCCACCCTTTTTGCAGGAAGAAATCTTGGGTCTGTTCTAGAATAGTATTGGGGTCTTGTGTGAGATTATCGAAGTATATTTTCTCGGTTAATTTAGTAGCGCCAGCAGGGTAAAGATGTTTTCGGTGTTTATAAAGGACAAAGCGCTTCATGTAATCTTTAAGTTGTTCTGGAGGGAGATTTATCGAAAGAAGAGGAGGCATTGATATGCTTTTCGCAGGTGCTTCAATAGTTGGACTCGGAGGAGCTTTTTTGGATGCTTTTACGCGTGGACGGGGAAGGCTTTTTTCAGGACGCTTGGCTGACTTGGTTTCTGGAGGACTGCCCTCAGGCGCTATTGTGATGTAGGTCGTCTCATCGGATGGTTTTTGGGCTTCCTCGGGAGCTTTCGGAAGTGCTATAACAGGGCGGCTCATTTGATCAATAACCTTAGGCAGTGATTCCCTTCCAGCATGTTGGCTTACACGAGGGCGTATTTTAACAAGGAAGGTTCGATTTGTCGTGATGGATTCATCAGCAAAAACTGCAATTCCTACAGGTAGGCTGCGGAAAAAGGCAGGATCCTTCATTTCAGTTGGTACATTTCCAGGAGCTCGATGAGCAAATGCGTCAATATCTGTAATGTAGGAGAGAAAATGGGTACAAGAGACATCCATTTGAGAGAGAATTTGGGAATTAGTTGCACTGGGTTGTTGGGTGCAAAGAAGTAGCCCACAGCCAGGTTTTCGACCCAATTTAGCATATTGTACAAGAGGTTCAGTTGCCGCAGTATTGCCCCGTTGGGGGACAAGTAGATGAGCCTCATCAATTAAAAGCCACGTGACGGGGATATTTTCTACCGCTTCGGTTTCTTCAGTTGCGATTTTAGCAGCTTCAACTTCTCTTGCAATATGTAATCGCGCGCGAATAACCTTTCGAGCGAGTATTCCAGTAATCAATGCACGCAGATTTTCATCCACCATGCTTACATCAATGATCGAAATCTGATCGGGTTGTGAAAGGTCAATGAGAGGGGTCCCTTCTTCTGAGAAGACACCCCATTCCTTTGCAATTTCAAACCGTGAAACCATGGCTCTTCGCGTCTGACGCGTAAAACCTTGATCCTTATCACCTATTTCTTTTGAGTTATTCATACAACGAATAATATCTTCTAAGGAATACTTATCCCCTTTTCCTCTGACTTCAAGTATTTCATCCTCAATTTCTGCTTCATAGCCTTCTTGCACTAATTTAAGAGTTTTTTCAATGAGGATACCTCGAGGACTGAACCGATCCACATCGAAAACGTAAGTCCAATCTTCGACGCTCAATTCGCTAGGTTTTATGGAAAACGATTCATCTTTTGTTTCTTTTGGGGTGAGATTAAAGAATCCTAAAGGAACAAATATCTTTATATTTTCTGCAAAGGATTTTGGTTCAAGGCTCCATTTTTTCAGGAGATTGACTTCCTTCTCTTCCCAATTCGCATATTTCATGCTCCAATATACGCCAATTGGGTCAATAATAATTGCACCAATTCCCGTTTTGGACTTGGCAAGTTCTTCTGCAACTACACCCATTGTATAACTTTTCCCGCTTCCACGATGCCCTGAAATAAACATGACGTGGGGGGAAGTACAATCAAGTAAAACGTCCCGCCCGAAATTACCAATCCCATGCGCTGGTCGCTCACATATTTTGCCAATTTTAAGGGTTCCCTTAATGCCTAGCCTTTGATGAGTACTTTCGGAGCGGCCTATTACTACAGCCCCTGTCTCACTATCAATCAGTAATTTTAAATAGTCATCAATGACCGGCGCAAAATTCCCGAAGAGTTCTTCGGTCCAGCAATGCACCTCGCCTCGAGTATAAGCTAGCGCCAGATGGACATCTTCCAGCTCAAATTCTTCACTTTCTAGAAACTTCTCGACTTTTTTACGGAGGTATTCACGGAATTCAGGGGTTTTTGGATATTTCCCTGGCCGAAATTCCGATACTTCCCAAATATAATAATCCAATGTATCTCCTTTTGAAAGCTCCTCTAACGGGATGAGCAGTTCGTAAGCCTGCGTTAAATAGTCTTCTTTACGAGTTAATAAATAACAAACAGCAAGGCACTTGACCTTATCAATTCCCGTCAAATTATCGGGACTTTCCAAGATTTTGTCCTGAAAGCGGTCTTCCTTTGTTTTTTCAAATGCCTGATAAAGAATCACGGAAGATCCGGGTTTCAACGGCTCATCTTCATAGACATGTTTGAAGAGTACATCCGGAACCTTCCTCAGGAATGGATACTCCTCAATTTTTAGGAGGGAGATGATCGACCGATTCAATCGTATCGCGGAGGTGGGATCTTCTCGAAATAAATTAATGAGCCAATCCTCAACATCCTCATTTGGTAAAACCTGCTGGATCAATTTTAGGGTCTGATCTCTTAAATTGTCCAGCTGCTTGGTTTCGCTAATTAGGTCATATTGGAGTAAGAGACTATCCAGGAGGAGAATTTTTTCTTGAAGTGATTTAGGTTTAATATTTCTAATTTTATTGAACACTTTACTGATTTCGGAATGTTCTATCACGTATTTCACCCAATTTTAAAAAAAAGTTTCATAAAAATATGGTAAAACTTGAAAATTTGGAACAATAATTCTTTGATTTTTTATCGTTCCTCTTTAATTTTTCGAATTTCATCTTCTAATTTCTGAATGCGACTATCAGCAGGAGCTGATGGCAGGGCAATACCTGTTTCTACTGCAATCTCTTGATTTATTTCTTCCATCGTTTTATTAACATCAGAATCATTGACTTCCGTTGAGACCGTTAATTCTTCAAGCCCGCCCTCAGTTACCTCTTGTGCAGTCTCGAAATGTTCGATTTGAGAATCAATTGAATCAACGAGCTGTGCAATATTCTGGGTTCGGACAGCACTTTTTAATGCGCCCAATGCACGGGTAATTCCCCCTAATATCTTTGTCGTTTCGGCTACGGCTTGGGATTGCTTTAGTTTCATTAATAAATTCATAATATGTAATCTATAGGCATCCACACCCATTGCCCACTTATTATAACGAACAAAATGCTCGGCATACAATTTAGCCGCATCTGAATTTCCATCCATTTGGTATTTCTTCGCTTTCTGTCGATTAGTTCGGGCTTCCTTCTCTAAGGTTTTGCGCTGACGATCAAGTTTTCTCGTAAAAACGTCAACCTTAAAAATAATGTCGTTAAGGTTCGTACCTTTCAACCAATTCATAAATTTTGATAAGGCGCCCATTTATGATTCACTTCTGAAAAATTATCCTTTTTTAATCCGATATTAATTAAAGAAATCCTACTTTATTTAGTTAATGACTTCACGAATTTAGAAAAGTTTTGAGTAACCTAATATGCATACGTTAATAGATAGGTTATAACCTTTAAAGAATTAGAGGTCTGAAATGATCTGATTGATTAGGGATGAACGCAATGTCGAAAGAACTTTTCCAGCATGCGATGAATATAGCGCAAAAGGCAATCCAATATGATGAAAGCGGAAACGCGAAGATGGCTGTGAATAATTATATAGAAGCAGCTGATATTTTAACCAGATTTATAAAAACGACGAGCAATCCTGATATGAAGAAGATTTGCTTTTCGAAGGCAGAACAATATTTAAAGCGGGCTCAGGAACTACGAGATGTTCTGTCACCTGAAGGGCCAGGCCTATCGGGAGCCACGCCTGCAAAAGCTTCCAAGGAAAGCACGCAATTGAGAGAAGCGCTCTCAGAAACAATCCAAGTAGAAAAGCCAGATGTTAAGATGGAGGAAGTAGCGGATTTAGAAACTGCAAAACAGGCTTTAAGAGAAGCCATTGTGTTGCCTCTACAAAGACCAGATCTTTTTAAAGGCGCCCGAAAACCATGGCGTGGAGTGCTTCTATTTGGTCCTCCAGGCTGCGGGAAAACCTTACTGGCAAAGGCAATTGCGAGTGAATGTGAAGCTACTTTCTTTTCTGCAGATGCGGCATCATTGGTAAGTAAATGGCTCGGAGAATCGGAAAAACTCATAAAGGAACTCTTTAGATTAGCCAGAGAGCAACAGCCTTGTGTGGTCTTCATCGATGAGGTTGATTCAATTGCGACCGAAAGAGGGAGTCGGGATGAAATTGGAGGAGAAAGAAGAATAAAGACTCAATTATTGATAGAGATGGAAGGCGTAAAGGGAAAAGCCCAAGATCGTGTAATGATTCTTGGAGCCACAAACCGGCCATGGGAAATAGATCCCGCATTTCGGCGCCGATTTGAGAAACGAGTTTATGTGAAATTACCTGATGAAACTGCGCGACGAGCGATGTTTGATATTCACACGAAAGAAATTCCTTTAGAGCCGGATGTAAATTTTGATGAATTAGCGAAGATTACAGAAGGATACACTGGATCAGATATTGCAATGCTTTGTAGAGAAGCAATAATGATCCCAATCCGTGAACTCGATAGAGAAGGGATTCTCACCGAAGATACACAACCTCGTGATGTAAAAAGGGATGATTTCATAACTGCTATGGCAAGAATAAAACCTGTTGTTACACCTGATGAGCTACGGAAATTCGAAGAATGGAATGATGAATTCGGAGCAGAGTAAGCAAGCTCTATGTTTTATTTTGGTTTTTTAAAAAATAATCTTCATTTCTTTTAATTTTTGGGAAGCCCGGGTAGCTTTCCTCAATGATTTTTCCGTTTTGAGAAATTCATCGATATTAAATGCCTTTTTTTCTAAAATTAATTTGAATTTTAAAATATTATATAAGATGGATTTTAATTGCAAGTGATAAATTTCTGAATTGAGCCTTCCATCTTGATAATTGAGTATTAACTTTTCTAATGTTATAATATCGGCAAATAGTTCGGCTTGAGCTTGTTCCAGGGTGTATTTTGCTTCTTCTTCCTCTAGATTTTCGCCCGTGGGCAATTCAATAGGTATTGATTCAGCATTCCGAGAATCTTTTAATTTTTTCCTAATATCGATAGCTTGCTGTTTGACTTTTTCCTGTAATTGATCCAATTCAGCTTCTAAGTCAGCAATACTTTTCTTTTGCTGGGGATCGCTTGAATTATTTTTGCGTTGCATTATGAATTGAGACCCAATTCTTTTAATTTTTCATTAATTAGATACAGTTCTTTCTGATAGGATTTGTATATAAGAGCGTATTCGGTGGCGCCGATTTCACCGTTTTCAAATTTTTCTTCCAGCGTTCGCATTAAATCTTCCACGGCAATCTTTTCGCTTTGTAAGTCATTAATTTGCTGATCTTTAGGATTTTGAGGCTGTAAAATTTCAGCTAGCCTATTAGGTCCATACTTTGGGACATTATGGACATCCATTCGGCTCTCGAGCCGGGCAATGGTCTGCTCTTTTTTCATGAGCGTGTTTTGCAATGCTTGCAGCTCCTTCTCGAGGTCAGAAACTTGGGTTTTTAATTCTTTGAATTTAGGGGATTCCTGCGGCATTGGTGAGGTAGAAGTGAAAGGAGGGGGGCTAATTTCTGTTTCATCAGTGGGTTGAGATACCTCGGAGGAGGATGAATCTGCAGGTTCAGGTCGTGAGCGTTTCAGGGATTCGGATACTGCAGGCGGTGAGATTTGGGGTGATGGGGGAACCAATTTGGAGCTAAAGGTATCAGGTAATTTGGGAGGGGTCCGAGCGAAGATACCCTTGATTGAATTAACCACCTGATAAAGATGGTATTCTGGACGCCAATAAGTCAAAATTCGTAAATTTAAATTTCCAGTAGCGGGATCCACGAGGGGATGATCAGAAGGGGTTATCATTGTAACCGTGGGGGCTTGCCGAGGAAATTCTGGAGGGATTGAAATTTCTACTTCAAATTTAATATTTAGGGAATCCTGCCCAGGAATTGCACCACGCCATCGCCCCAAATCTCCATTAACTGGTTCAAATTCCCGTGCCCTTTTGTACATTAATTGGGCCTCTCGCGCTAATATAAAATCCCATTGAGAACTCATTCAATCTTCCTCCATATTTCAAAGCAAATATCCAATTTTTAATTGAATCTGTGCTTCACTATTATTAATTCTTTATAATAATTAGGTAATGGATTCGTATAACATTTTCTGAGGGAGAATTCAAGGTTTTGAATAGGTTTCCTTGAATAAACGGGTTACCTGATCTTGGAACACCCGGACAGATCCGATGAAATCCATAATTAAACTCGATAAATCTTTAATGCGCTCTTGTTCATCTTCGTCAATCTTATCCAAACGCTTGTTTAGTGCATTTATATTCTCTTTAATTGCTTCAGAGGAGATGATTTCTTCTGAAATTAGTTTTCTCAAACTTTTCAATTCTTTTTCTATTCCTGCCATGGTTTTAAACATCTCATTACTAACCATTTCCTGTGTCCTAATCATGTCAGCATTGAGAATATTCAATCCTTCCAGCACTTGTTTGAAACTTTTTAACGTGGGAACAGCGCCTAACGGAGTTTTTATTGCTTCAATCTTGATAGGTATTTTTTTGTTTGCCGCATTTTCACCCAATAAGGACCCTCTTTCATACTGATTTTTTTATTATCTTATTAATTTAGCAATACCAATTCTTCTATTAAATAGTCACTAAATTATTTTAATCGGTGTAACCTATTTAATGTAATGACTAGTCAAATTCCTCCCCGGTTTATTGTAAGTTCTGAAGAGTTGATCGGAGAGTGGGATTGGAACAAAGTTGAGCGCTGTATCGTGTGTAACCTTGCAATGAGGAAAGAGGATCCTATTGCCCATTGCCCTGCGTGTGGGCATCCAGCTCATCGAGATCATTTATTGGAATGGATTAAAATCAAGGGTGTCTGTCCCTTTTGCAAGCGAAAAATTACCGCAGATAAAATTTAGCAATACCAAAGCTTAATATTTTACCGTTTGTTAAAATGATTATTAGAGTGATTATTAGAATTGTCTGGAGGAAAAAAGTAAAATGATTGTGAGAATCATTAGTGCCATCGGCGGCGATGTAATAGAAATTAATATGCCCCCAACTACGACTGTCATGGAAATCAAACGGGAGATTTCTAGGCGAAAGCGAATTCCTGAGGGGATTTTCGTATTGGCGTTTCGTGGAACCGAAATACGCAATGAGAATCTCTCCATAGCGGAAATTGGGGTTTCTGATTATGATAAATTGTACTTGATAACCCGTACCGAAGGCGGATTTTAAAAAATCATCTCTTCCTTCTTTAATTTTCTTTTCACCTCTTTAGCCTGAGGAACGCTGCTATTTGATTTGATCGATTTTATAGAATCGAAAGTGAAATATTATTGTACATTCGAAGTAAGATGAATGACGCGTTAAAAACGGAGCTAACCTAAATGTTGAGCGAGGAAGACTATTATAATCGGCTGGTCTATGAGGCGAAGATTCTAGAAGAAGAAGAACCCTCATTCAAACCTGTTGGGGGAGATTTAAGGGTCTGGCGAGGGTTCATATTAGGGACAGGCTTATACGAAGGGGGCGTTTTTGAAGTCCAAATTACGCTTACGCCCAAATTTCCGTATGAATCCCCGAAGGTGCGCTGGCTAACGAAGACCTATCATCCCAATATATCGATCCAAAATAAAGTGTGTGTCGGGGTGCTTGGAAAAGATTGGCAGCCCTCCCTAAGCGTAGCGGGTGTCATTGAGGCATTAAGAAACCTATTGAATTTTCCCAATCCAGCATCTCCCCTGAACACCGAAGCGGCAAATCTAATGAAAAAGGATATGAAGAAATATGAAGATGAAGTAAGGAAGTATGTTACAACTTACGCGACTTGGGAAAATTTGAAGAAATCACAAGTAGAAGGCTAAGGGGGTCCCCTTTTTTGGAAAATTCTACAGAAAATTCCACGGAAGATTCCACGGAAAATCCAGAGGCAGAGGAGGAACCAGAGACCCAGTTAACTCTAGAAAGATACAGTAGGCAAATGCGTTTAAAGGAATGGAATCAAGAAAAACTGTCAAATTCAACCGTTTTTATAGCCGGAGTCGGTGCCTTAGGGTCAATCATAGCATTGAATCTTGCGATGATGGGAGTCGGAAATCTAATTCTCTGTGACTTTGATACAATAGAACTCTCGAATCTGGCACGCCAGGTGCTGTTCAAAAATGAGGATATTGGAAAATTAAAAGTTTTAACCGCGAAAACGGCTTTAGAACAGATTAATCCGACGATTAAGATAACAGCTCTTAATCAGAAATTAGAAACGATCGATCAAAAAATATTTGAGCAGTGTGATGTCATAGCAGATGGATTAGATACATTTGAAGCACGGAGGTGGCTCAATTCTCTTTGTGTTACGCTGAAAAAGCCTTTAGTCCATGGTGGGATGTTCGGATGGATGGGAAATGTCCAAGTTGTCATACCTTTCAAGACACCGTGCTTGGAATGCCATCCGCTCATTCCTCAGGAACGGTTGCAGAAGCCCTGCACGCCCCCAGGAGAAGAACGAAAAAAGATAGAAAAAGAGCAACCAGAAGAGAAAAAAATCCCGACTCTGGCCACGGTTTCCACAATTATAGCTGGAATTCAATCTCAGGAAATTATTAAGTTATTATTAAATTCGGACAAAGTTTTAACTGGTTATCTGTTTTATGATGCGAACTCTGAGACGCTTACAAATGTTGAACTCGTTCTAAATCAGAATTGCATTATTTGCGGGAAATATAGGCTGGAAGGTGTTAATTTCGCAATAGATGAAGAGGATAGGATTCGTGATATCAAAAATCGAGTAATAATGTCATGGGGGTTGCAAGAACCTTTACAAGTTGCTATTAAGGGGATAATCCAAAAGGATGAGGCGATGATTAAAGATTTAAACCTTAAAGAAAAAGAGCCGATTTTTGTATGGGATAAATCACCCTCAAAACCCCTAAAATTATATGCAATTTTAAAAGAGAAAGAAATTATTCCCGCAATTACTCTAACGCCACCTAAAGAGAAAATGGTGAAAAAAGTCCCACGGTCAAACATGCAAGAATTGGTTGTAGATGCAGGAAGAGTGCGCATTGAAAAAAATCGATTACAATTACACGCGTGGGACACGGGCGAAGCCATAAAATTTTTTAAGACGGTATCAATCTCAAAAACTCAGAGAAAAATTCGATACAAATTAAAACAAATTAAACCTAAATAATTACGAGATTGATTCTTTAGAACCTACAGAGGATTGCTCAGAATGTATGAAAAACAAAAATTGCCCTATTTTGTGAGAAAGAAACTCGAAGAAGGTGGTCCCGAAGAAGAACTTTTCCGAGGGCGCGTTCTATTCGATCAATCGCGGGAATCTAATAAATGGATGAATGAGAATAACACGGAATTTTTGCTTTTATTAACAAGCAATGGATATTCCGTCGCCAAAATAACGGAAGGACCAATTAACTATAATAATATTAAAGAGTTTGATATTCTCTTCTTAAGTGGAGTCAGAGTCGGCTCCATGGATTTTAATGCGATCGAAATCCGGTCCATTGCTCAATTTGTCAGCGATGGCCGTGGGTTATGCTTGATTGGCAATGAATATATTGGCAAAGAAAAAAATTTCAACTACCTTTTCAATCAATTATTTGGGATTTCATTTCGAGAGCAAATAAAAGATAGTATCCATAATGTTAATCCGGCAGTGGGCTCGAGCAATAGTCCTCTGATTAACATCTTTGTAGAACATAAGATAACGAAGGGGCTCGACGAAATAATCCTGCAGAATGTGTCTGGTGTAAATTTGACAAAATCTTCGGAGCCCCTTGCCTTTTCAAATCCCACTTCTGAACCTGCGTGCCTGCCCGTGGTGGGTGCGACGGAATATGGGAAGGGTAAAGTTATTGCCATTGGCGGCGATGGCATTTTTACCAATGATCCGAAAATCGGTATCAATGCCCGAGATAACAAACAATTCATTTTAAATATCCTGGACTGGCTACCTTCGTGGGTAAAATGTCCCAAATGTGGAAACGGGGTTCCACCCGCCGAAGTCAATTGTCCACGGTGCAGAACGCGAATTCAACAGTAATTATTGCGATTCAGGCCCATTATCAACCGTATTTACCTGCTCTTTCAGATTTTGGGCGAACATTTTCAACATGCCTAAGGAAAGCTTATTGAGTTTTGAGGACAGAATCGCATAGCTAATGTCCTGATTCACCGGTCCGACCATGAGCACGAAACTTTCTGATTCGAAAATCTGATTGAAATGACTCTTCTCTTGGCGTAATTCGGTTAAGGCGTGTTCTCCGGCCGATAACAATCGATTGGCAGATCCCCAAATTGCATCGGAATCCGATAATCCACAGGTTTGTTCGGCAATTTTCAATCCATCATTATTTAATAACATTATGCTGCCTGAACTCATCTTTCGAATGATTTTGGACAAAATAAGATCAAAAAATTTGCCCTTGTTTATCGCTCCAGAACTAACCATATATCGTCTTGCCTCTTGACCTTATTGAGGTCTTTTATTCATCTGAATTAAAAAGAGGTTAAATGATCTTCTTAAAATGAAATAATATCGGGATATATTTTCCCCAAATCCACAAACTTTTTATAATTTGAATCTATTTTCAATATAAATTCTAGTGAAAGGCGAATCAGTGCATGTCAGAAATAAAGATTTTTAATGAATGGGATGTCAGCGATGTGGTAATAAAGGATTTGGGCTTGAAAAATTATATAAAAATAACGCCTAGCTTAACCTGTCACACACACGGAAGACATGAACATAAACGGTTTGGGAAATCCCAAATAACCATTATTGAACGCTTCATCAATCGCCTAATGGTCCCAGGCGTCTCTCGTAAGAAGCAAGGAGGCCGTCAAGCGCATTCCATTTCTGGGAAAAAGTTACGGACGATTAAACTGGTCAATAACTGCTTCAAAATTATCAATTTAAAAACCGGCAAGAATCCTGTTCAGGTACTGGTAAATGCGATTGAAAATAGTGCGCCCCGCGAAGAAACCACCCGTATTAGCTATGGCGGCATAGCGTATCAGCAAAGTGTAGACATTGCCCCGCAACGGCGAATTGACCTCGCCTTAAAGTACCTTATTGAACCCATTTGGCGCCGCAGCTTCAATCAAATTATAACCATGGATGAATTAATAGCCAACGAATTGATGGCTGCCGCTGTAAATGATTCTAAAAGCACCGCCATAAAAAAGAAAGAAGAAAAGGAACGTATTGCGGCTTCAGCACGATAAAACTGTATTTGCCTAAAATATTTAATAATTTCTCAAGAACCCTTTTCTATCTTATTCAATACAATTTATATGCTTGATATCTGTTTATTTTAATCTCCTTGTAGATTTAATAAACCGTTATCAAAAGTTGTAATAAAAGAAACTTTATATATCACGATTCATTCTTGTTGAATCACTCAAAAGATTTTAAAATCAAAACGATAAACAAAATATTTAAACAAATAGTGAAAAAATAGATTCATAGTTTGTTTAAAATCTTTCATGGTTTTGGTTATTAGGTAGAAGTTTTCGATTAGAAATCTACTTGATACCGAACAAGCTCCAAACTTAAAAAATGGAGGAATTTAAAAATGAGTAAAGAAGAGAAGAAGCCACACTTGAACTTAATAATCATCGGCCATGTCGATTTAAAATGGTAATGTGCCATTTTACGATATCATGGCAAAAGCACGATGATGGGACATTTGATGCTGAAAACCGGGTCCATCTCGGAACGAGAAATGCGAGAAGTGGAAGCGGTCGCTAAGAAAATGGACAAGGACTCTTTCAAATTCGCATTCGTCTTCGATCGCCTGAAAGAGGAACGAGAGCGAGGCATTACAATTGATTTAGCATTCCGGCGTTTCGATACGAGTAATTACTATTTTACGCTCATTGATGCGCCAGGGCATAGGGATTTCGTCAAGAACATGATTACAGGCACTTCACAAGCCGATGCTGCTATTCTAGTCGTATCCTCAAAAGAAGGTGAGTTCGAAGGCGGTATTTCGGCATTGGGTCAAACTCGAGAGCACGCATTTCTTTCCTTTACCCTAGGTGTCCAACAACTTGTAGTTGCGATCAACAAAATGGACACACATGGATGGAAAGAATCGAGATACAATGAAGTCAAGAATGAAATAAGTGATTTACTTAAGATGGTTGGATTTAATGTAGAGAAAATCCATTTCGTCCCCGTATCAGCTTGGACAGGTGACAATCTTACAGAACCATCAGAAAATATGCCGTGGTATGATGGTCCTACGCTTGTTGGGGCACTCGATATGATGGAAATGCCACCGAAACCAACGGATAAACCGTTACGAGTTCCCGTCCAGGATGTCTATAAGATAACTGGTGTTGGCACAGTCCCTGTGGGCCGGGTTGAAACTGGAATTCTTAATGTGGGAGATAAACTCATATTCCAGCCTGCTGACGTCTCCGGAGAATGCCGATCCATAGAGATGCACCATGAGCAGATTTCACAGGCGTTGCCAGGCGATAACATCGGGTTTAACGTCCGAGGGCTTTCAGCGAAGGACATCAAACGAGGCGATGTTGCCGGGAAGGTGGATAATCCGCCGACAGTGGCAGAGGAATTTACAGGGCAAATTATTGTCATTTATCACCCCACAGCGATTGCCATAGGATATGCGCCAGTAATTCACACCCATACCGCCCAGATTGCATGCCGATTTGAGGAGCTCATCAGTAAAACAGACCCGCGGACAGGAAAGGTAGTTCAGGAGCACCCAGACTTCCTGAAGCAAGGAGATGGCGGGATGGTTCGATTTAAACCAATACGCCCCATGGTTATTGAGACTTTCAAGGACTTTCCACAACTCGGACGCTTTGCCGTGCGTGATATGGGTCGCACAGTGGCTGTAGGGATTGTTAGAGAAGTAAAACCGTTTGAAAAATAAACCTTTTTTTATATCTTTATTTGTTCTCTTTTTTTTCATCAAATAAAGGAAAGTTCATAATCAATTTTTCCCCAAATTATTACTTTTTGAAGATAAAGAGTCTTTATGATCCCTTTTTTGGTTTCAATAATTAAGGAGATATTTGCCGCTCTAGTTTCTTTAGAGCATCAACCTCTTGATCTTAAAAACGAGAGAAAAAGAAGCATGATTTTTGAAGTAATTTTCGGAAAAATGATATGAATTACAGTTTAAAGTAATTTTACCGTATTTTTATTTTAATTCGATCTCAATATAAACATCGTCTGGCACACGAATCCGCATGACTTGACGCATAGTGCGTTCATCTGCATCGATGTCAATTAATCGCTTATGAATACGCATTTCCCAGTGATCCCAAGTGTGGGTACCTTCACCACAGGGACTTTTTCGAACCGGGACTCGCAATTTTTTAGTAGGTAATGGGACAGGTCCTGAAATATGGACTCCTGTACGCTCAACTATTCGCTTCACCTGATCACAAATTTCCTGTAATTTTGTAGGATTCGTGGATGCTAATCGAATTCTCGCTTTTTGTACCATAATGATCAATGGTATTAAATGACTTTTTTCTTTTAAAATTTTTTTATTCCTCAATAAGGTCTTTTAAACCATAACAATTAGGGGCAATTTTTGATTCTTATCAGTAAATAGAATAGAAGAGGATAAATGGGTGCAAATTAAACCTAATTGAATAATAAAATTAAAGAATTAATATTCAGGTGTAAGAAATTACTGAAAAATTAGTCCAATACATATAATAAATATAATAAAAAGGCGCCGAGAGAGGGATTTGAACCCTCGAGACCCCAAAGGATCACTGGCTCTCCAGGCCAGCGTCTTACCGCTTGACTATCTCGGCAAAGGTTTTATAAAGCCTAAGCAGTGGTAAGAATTTAAAGGTTTTATAGTTTTTGATTTGGACTTTTTTGAGAACGAAAAAGCCGAAATCCGCTCTGGATGGCAACGAGTTCGACATTTCCAAAAATTTCATTCATTTTATTAGCGAAATTTTGGGCACCCTTTTTGGTTTGGACAACGAGATAGAAATATCCCTCTGACTTAAGGTAAAGGGGAGTCGTTGAAATAAAATTGAAGATGATTTTATGTCCTAGGGCAAGGGGAGGATTTGTTAGCACAAGATCAAATTTTTCTTTCTCTTTTTTAATGGAATCGTAAAAATCGCCCCAATAGACTTTGGCATTGGGTATTTTATTGAGTTTCAGGTTTTCTCTTGCAATCCATACCGCACGTTCATTAATATCAATCATTTTCACTTGAATTTGAGGAAATTCGGTTGCGATGACGATGCCAATGATTCCATAGCCTGTCCCCATATCAAGGACGTGAGAGGCGTTTGGAGGAATTTGTAAATATTTAAGAAGTAAAAGAGTTCCCTTATCCGCTTTTTTGTAGGAAAACACGCCACTAACGGTTTTAAATTGGTAAAATCGATTTCTAATAATGGGCTTAATGAGAAATGTGTTAATTTTTGAAGATGGTATTTCAGTATAGTAATGTTCAGGCAAAATATTCCCGTTATTCAATTTTTGGAAGTGCGATTCTTTTTATAGGTCCACCACGCAGGGTAAGTTCCAGGGCCCATTAAAACAGTGTCAACCTGTGCGACAATCCCATGATCCGCCTCCATTATTTGGTTACTAGATAAACCAGCAATGCCTATTGCGATCAATTCGCCTTTCAATGAAAGGATAGCGATATTCATCCCGGGTTCAATACCGGTGCTGATTTGGAGGACGCCCGGGGCAGTGAGACTGGCGCCATGGCAGAGCGCATCAATAGCAGAATCACGGATAACTATGACGGGAAATTGGCGAACAATGAATTCGACCGGTTGAATGCCTTTTCGAAGGTACTTCTCGTCGCCTTCTTCTTTCCAAAAGGTATAGGCATCAAGCAAATCATGGAGTTTGATGAGGGTTTGATCTTCACGGAAGATCCCGACTCGAGTTCTCCGAAGTTCGCGCATATGGGCTCCAATTCCCAGGGCTTCGCCTATGTCAAAACATAATTTTCGGATATAAGTGCCTGCTTCGCAACCTACTTGGAAAAGAACGTCATTTTCAGCAAATTCCAGGATATTGAGATAGTATATGTGACGAATCCGTAAATTTCGTTTAACTGAAGACTTTACAGGGGGCCTTTGATAGATAGGACCAATGAATTCTTTGATCACTGAAATTGCCTTTTCTTGAGCGACAGAGTTATGTAGGTGCATAACACAGATGTATTCCTTTCCGGCACCCAGTAAATTTTGTAAAATTTTCGTGGAAGGCCCTAGAGCGACAGGAATGACACCAGTGACCTTGGGATCTAAGGTCCCAGAATGTCCAGCCTTTTCCATATGCAAAATTTTCTTGACCCAAGCGGTGACTTCATGGGAGGTGGGACCTGGAGGTTTATCAAGGTTGATAATTCCAGATTGGACGAGAGTTTCAATCGGACGTTGATAAGGAAAGGTTCCATATTGAGGATCAGTGGTATCTTCTGCTTTTATGAGAATCTCTCTATCTTGATCGCAGGGTAAAGCCGTAGGAGGCGATTCCATTTAAAAAATCTACCTAAAAAAGGATTACTTTATTTTTATTGGTTCTTGTATGAATTCGCGTTGACCCTCAGAATCAATTTTCTGTTCAATTACTTTATCTTCGGCGCCTTTCTCTATCGCAATTTTCGCAGTGGTTGGTTCTAGTTGCTTAATATTTGCACGACGTCGCTTTACCTTATTTATTTGATGTGGACCGGTAACTAATACAAAATTTTTATCTATTACATCCACAATGATGCATTTCTTACCTGCTTCGCGCCCAGCAGTCTTCACGCAAATTCGTCCAATTTCTATTGCGGGCATTTTTTTTCTACCTCTTCATAGTTCATACTTTAATTTGATTTCATAAATTCCTTTATTAACATGATTATTGTTTGGGAGATGACCTTTTGGGACCATAATCCTGTGTTTAGAACGATTTCATAGATTGAATAATCATTTATATCAATATTGTATAGTTTTTTGAACCTATCAATTTCACTTTTTTCCCTAGTGAGGGTTTCTTTCTCAACTTCTTCATAGGGGCGGTTTTCACGTTGAGCGATTCGATTAATTCGAATTTGCTCCTCAGCGATTAATAATATGTGAAGCCCTGGAATATTTCGAGTAAGCCAAGCAACCAATAAGCCATCAAGTATCATATTTCCCTTTTTTGCCTCTTGAATTATTCTGTTATCAATCTTTCGGTCTATTTCAGGATTTTGCTCAACAAATTCTGAAAATTCTTCGAGGGTCATCTGATGTTCCGTTGCCATTTGGCGGAATATATCTCCTGCCGCCAAATACCTCAATTTAAATTCTTTTACAAGATCTTTTGCAATAGTAGTCTTCCCAGAGCCATGAAAACCTGAAATAGTAATTATCATTTTTTGTAACCTTTAGAAAGGGGCAAAGAAATTTTATTCTTTATTGGTATTTGAAAGGGTAATTCTGACGGCAGCTTTTATTTTTGTGCTGAGACAATTAGGACAGTAATATCCGCCGTAGATGCGATTAGGATGTCTTTTGCTTTTACTAACTTTGCGAATATTTGGACCTCTTAGTCGCGGTACTGATTTAATAATTTGACCACATCCTGCGCATTTGCTGAATTCAGGTGGAGGTTTCTTGTAATGAACTTTAGTAATTTTCCCTGGAGTTACGACTTTTTTCTGGTTCTTGCTTCTTGATCTATATCTTGGGGCTGGCATTTTCCTTTATCTCCAAATTTTTGAGATTCAAATTCTCGTTTATTATTTTATTCAATCCTTAAAATCAATTTTACTTTATTCTTACTTTATTCAAATTTTCTTGTCTATAAAAAATTTTCTCAGTAGCCCTAAAAAATTTTTAAGGAGTTCTCAGCAAAATTGCATCCGTTCCTGGTTTCCTTCAAAAACCTCTGCTTTCTCGTTATCGTATTTGCCCTCAAAAAGATAGTAAAGGGCTATACCAGCAAAGATTAATCCTATAACCCCTATCAGTAATATTAATTTCCCGAACTGTTCAATCGCAGAAACGCGTCGTTATATTGTATTTATGGGCGGGGAAAGGTGTGGTTTAAACTTCGGACTAATCACTTCTTGAATCGATCCCAATTTTACTAGTAAAATCTTGATCATTTTTAGGCGGTGTTTACTCTAACCCAAGCAAGCCACGCATTGCGGGATTCATGGAGGCCATTTGTTCTTGAGCAATGATCTGGTAGTATTGATAGATGATGCCTACGGTCAGGAGGATACCCATCCCAGTTCCTAAGGCGCCCAGAAAGTCGGCGCCTGCGGCAATTACACCAACTGCGATGGCGCCGATCGTAGTAACAGTGGGTATATAGCGTTCTAAGATGCGTTCTAGGACCCTCGGCGTAGGCCGGAAGCCAGGAACCATAAGCCCAGCTTGTAATATTTGATGGGCTATGTCACGGGGCGCAATACCAGAGACATCTACCCAGATTTTACTGAACCATATGCACAGGAGTACCAAAATGATCATGTAAATTATAGCGCGTAGCGGATCAGCGGCGAGATCTATAATTGATCGGGGCGGAGTCAGGTAATAAAGAAGACACCCTTTAGCTGGCGTCATATAGTTACTGGTACCTGAAGCCCCTGTTTGTTCATTGAACTTGGCAATAATTTCTATCCACGGGTTGCCTTTAAAGGCGTTATACAGCAATTGCCCAAAAAATAGGGCATTAGCATAGAGCGCCTGGACTAGGATAACTGGGATATTCGAGACGTACAGCAATTTGATCGGATACTTGCCTTTAAACCCGCGATACTTTGCGTATTGCAGCGGAATTTCAACGCGCACTGTTTCTAGAAAAATGACAATCACAAAAATTATGATAGTGGTTATGAGCCCTAGCATGGTCGGCAGATTTGGATTTATCTCGGGGAGGGGGGCAGTCTGTTCTAGAATTACCGGTCTCCGATCCCAAATCGCTCCGAAATGGTTTACCCCAGTGAAAGTCTTTTCAACAGCGGGGTCTCCAACTTCTAGACTGAAGGTCCGTTTGGCGCCATAGTTGCCAATAACTTGAAAGAGGGCAATCACAATTCCTTGGTTAAGACCATCTTCAGCGCCAAAGGGGGAGAAGCAGAGCCAAATAATCTGCATAGCAACCCCAGCAGCAATAAAGAGGCTGACTCCCGATCCTAATCCCCAGCCTTTCTGCAGCAATTCGTCTAGAAGAATGATGATAATTCCTGCAACTAACAGTTGACCGAAGATAGCCATTTGCTGGATAAAATTAATAGTGCCATAGGCTCCTGCAGCGAGATAAGCAATGATTTGAACCAGAGTCATTATAACAGCTAGGACTTTCTGAACACCTGTGAAGAGACTTCGATCCTGGGGATCAGAAAAATCAACTTTAATGATTTGTGACCCTGCTAAAAGTTGCATAATCAGCCCGGCAGTAACAATCGGACCGATCCCTAGCTCTGCAAGCGTGCCACGTTGGCTTGCAAGCAGCACTCGCCACCAAAAAAAGTAATCAGTCCCCTGCCCCCGTGGAATTCCTGCGAGCGGAATATTGCTCATTATTAAATAAATAATTAAAACGATGGCAGTCCAAGCAAACTTCTCTTTGAAAGACACTTCACGCTCGGGAGGTTTGACCTCTGGCATGATTTTAACGAAGGGAGAAAAAACTCGCAGGAATCGACTTGTCATTACCGTTCCCTTTAGGCCCTATGCATTAAGCATTAGGAATTACGGCACTGCCGCCTGCTTCTTGGATCTTTTTGATAGCTGTTTTGCTAAAACTTGGGGCAGTTATAACTAATGGACGCGATATATTGCCATTTCCGAGCACTTTCGTAACTCCAAGTTCAATAAGATTAACAAGAACCTGGTTACCTTCTTGTCTTGCTATTTTTTTATCCATTAAGGTATCCAAGCTATTTTCAATTTCTGCGATATTGAGAATTTTTGTTTTAGTAACAATATGCTGAGGACTCCTAAAGCCATTTTTCCCGAAATAGGTCGGGTTGTATCGAATTACCCAAGAATAATGGTATTTATGCATACCGGCTTGTCCTTTTCCGCCATGTTGCCCAGCCTTGCGGTGCTGCCCTACTCGTCCGAAGCCATTCGTTCTAGAGCCTCTGAACTTTCTTACTTTCCGTTTTGAGGTGGTCATATTTAATGCTCCTTTTAAACCATTACATCAATTAAATCCTTGATAGCAGGTCCTCTATAGCCCAGCTCTCCATGATCATGGATGGGACGTTTTATTTTGCCTCGAAATCCACCTTTCGGAGGATGAAGCCGAAAAACGGGCTTTATTTGCTTTATATCCGATATCTCTGCATTGAAATTTGCAATAGCTTCCGCAAACTTGTCAATACTTTCATATGATGAACTTTTTTTCACAAATTCATCAGTTACTTTAAGCCCACCGATTAGAGAACCCCGTTCTTTTAAAAGTAATGCGATCGTCTCTGGACCGATTTCACCCCAAGTGATGAAATCCTTTGCTATTTGAAGCATGCCCCGATAACTCGCGCGATCATCAATTATTACTAAGTGATTTTTTCGATTGAGCCTCAAAAATTTCATGGTTTCTGCTATTGGCTTCCGACGATTTACCAGTCCTCGAATTCGAATGACGGCAAATCGTTTCGTGGGTGCTTCTTTTTCACCCGTTTCATCTTGCATTGCTTTCGATGCCATTTGCTAGCCTTCCAATTTGTGTATGCTTATCGAAGGAATTTTTCCTCATAAACTTTTCCAAAATACTGGTTTATCATTAAATTATCAAATTAATTTTTGCAAAAAGAAAAAAAAAGATTTTAAACGAATTTCTTCTACTTTATATCAAAGGCAGCTTTCACTTCATCTTTACGGAGATACCAAATAAAGATGATACCGAGAATGACTATGATGAGGGGAATCGAGACAATTATGGCGAGCCAATAGCCCCATTTCGTCAGCTTCAGTAACCCGATAAAGATCAAGATATCGACAACGCCAATTACTATAAAGATATAACCCATAATCATCCACGTAGAAGGACTCGCGAGTAGTATCGCTAGATGATCAGCATAGAATGAATTGATAAGAGGTATTCCTGCAATAAGTGGCTCGATTTTTGACGTCCAAAAAAGCATTGCTGCGGCGGTCATGAAGGCACAAGCTATCCCCAATATGATAAAAGCAGCTGCGCCGATTAGGAAAATGATTGCAATTCCAGTAACTCCACCTGGTCTTAAGCTCATAATATATCCCTTATAAAAGTTGATGTGCTATTGTTAATTTTTAAAATTAAAGAACTTTGTGGTAGAAAATTAGCTGAATATGAAAAGGATAAGTTTTAAAGGAATTATCATAGAATGGAAAAGAAAGAGAAATTTAGGAAGTGCGTTCCCAATCTAAATGAGGCGAAATCATTTTATAGGTATTTCTCAGAGCATCATAGGTTGCCTTCGCAAAATTAGTAGTAGAACGTGTGTATCCTTTCGTAAATGACCAGACATCTTTAATGCCGGCAAGATCTAGGACTGTCCGGGGAGTTTTTGCGGTTACAAGTCCCGTGCCTCTGGGAGCGGGTTTTAGAGTTATTCGAATACTGCCTGCCTTTCCATGCACTGTATAGGGGAGGGAGTGGAATTGGTTGCAGGTGCACTCCCAACTGCCGCAACCCCGTCTAACAGGGATAAGTGCAAGTTTTGCATGAATAATACCAACTCGAATGGCAGGACCAATTTCGGGGGATTTTCCTTCGCCAAGTCCGATATAGCCATCCTTGTTCCCTACAGCAACAGTTGCACGAAATCGCGACTTCTCACCGGCATCGGTCTGTTTTTGGACCAATTTGATGGAGAGAACTTCCTCTTGTAACTTAGGAAGAAGAATATCGACGATTTCGGATTCCCGAATTGTTAAACATGATTGGAAAATTTCTTCTATTGAGGTGATATATCCTTCTTTTACCATTTTTCCGACTCGAGTTCGAGGAACCCAGTCTTCTATTGACTGTTCGCTAGCCATATTATCACTTACTTATATTGCGCATCAATTGCTTTTTTAATCTCTTCAAAATAGGTTGGAAAATCCTGAGGGTGAAAACCCCTCTTTTTATAAAGACCAAATTGGAATTTTGAGTGAGTTACATCGGAATCAGCAAGAAAATTAGCGTAATTTGCAATATGCTCTCCATTAATACGTTCTTCAGGGGGATATATTTTTTCATTGTGTGGAATTTCCATTCCTGCATCCACAAGACCCTTTAAAGCGGCAAATAATCGATTGCCATAAACGGCCTTCGATATTCCGATATCAAGAACCCCGTTTTCTAGATTTTCTTTAAGCGCTTTTTTTCCAGCAAGATATCCTGTGAGATAGGCTGTGGGGATATTTCCCGTACCGCCTTGCCAGTTAAAAATTTTTACGAGTTCAGAGGAGTGGGTAGCACTAAGTATTTTGTCGCCTATAAGCTGGGCTTCAGCAATCTGGATGGTTATATGTTTCAGGGAAGGTCGTATAATAATACGTAATTCATGTGAAACAATAAGCCGTTTTCTGTAGTAAAAATTCGTTTTTCCATTGCGTCTCCTTCGGAATAGGACATGATAACGAGGACCGCGTGCCATTTTTTACCGCCTTGTTAATTTTTTTTCTTTAATAAAATTATCAAGATAACCAACATTTCGGAACATGCCGCTACTTGCCCATCTATAAAGTTTTCGATAAGTATTCACGGTAATAATACGTCGAGCCCGTAATCGGTGTAAATACCTTCGCTGTGGGCGGATCCGATTTATCCAAGATTCTTTTTTAGGTTTAAAAGTTGTTTTCTTTCCTTTTCGGGAGCCTGGACCCTGTCTTTTACCCTTTTTCTTCTTTAAATGAAGAAGTCGAGCGCGAGATCGGCTGATTCCTTTATCATATCGAGCGGTTATTCCTTTTTCATGAATAAGCGTTCTGATGTCACTTCGAGTGATAGCCATTGAGACATCATCTTCTCTATCAGGACTAATTTTAACGCAATTTTTTCCGACTTTTAGAATCGCGGCTGCAATTCGTCTTTGGGCTCGTAAATTCATATTATCATCTCATAATTTTATCCTGTCATCACTCTTTATCCATCAATTCTGATTCATCAGATTCGTCTTCTTCAGAAGATTCTAATTTTTCTGGAAGTTGAGCTTTTTCAGTTGCTTTCTGAACTTCCTTCGTTTCAGTCTCTCTTTCAAATCCACGCCCTTTTTCAAGTAACATTTCTTCACCAGGAAGTAAAACTCGAATACGATTCAGGATCAGAATATTTAATTCATCAGCACGATCTTGAAGTAGGACTCGCTTGCGCCGGCCTACAGCGTGAGCAATTTTGGCAACCTGTTTCTTTGGATTAATTTTTTCAATTTCTTTTAGGTTATGGATTAGTACCTCCTGAAAACCTGACGAATGTAAGTACCGTGTTTTTCTTGGATTTCGGTATCCCACATTAGGGCTTTTAAGGGCACCTTTTTTCTTTTTTCGAACTTTATTATCAAGCCCTCTTTGGCGACGCCATGGGGTCTTTAATCTTACATATCGCCAACTTTCAAGGCGAATGAATCTAGGGCGTTTTTTATTTGCTATTGCCCTCAATTGTAATAGACGAGTAATTTCAACCATATATTCATCCTTCTATTATGCAATTTAGAATTTTAATTTCCATAACTCTTTAGTTCCGTGCCCTTTGTAATAGGTATAGATGCCATCTTGAAATACCCTTGGATCTTTCCGTTTTATTTTGGTTACAAGCCGAATATTTGCAGCAGTTTGCCCGACATCTTCAATATAGGGGCTCTCAATGGTAACATCATCAGCATCAGCTTTGACTTTTGTCTTTTCACCTTGAATTTTTGCAAATCGAGGACTTCTTTCTCCAAGGAAATTTTCAATAGAAACTTTTTTTTCTTTAATATTGACATTAATAGGAAAGTGAGCATAAACAATTTTCATTTTATAGATGTAATTGGCTTCAGCACCGTTAATCAAATTTTGAATATGGGATTTAATTGTATTTAAGAGGGCTCTTTCTTTTTTTCGTGGATAAAGTGTAGAAATTAATATGGTGCTGTCTTGTTTTGTAATGTCTACCCCACGTGCATATGTGAAACTCCGAGAGAGAGAACCATTTGGCCCTGAAACAGTAACTATTTTATTTTCAACTGAAATATTAATTTTAGGGGGAATTTGAAGTGAAGTTGCAACAAGACCAAATTCTGACATGAAAATACACTCCTAATATACATAAGCCAATAATCGGCCACCAATATTGAGATTAATCGCTTCCCTATGTGACATAATTCCATTTGGAGTACTAATAATCAATAATCCGAAATCTCGAGCAGGTAAATATTGTTTTTCATATTTTTCAAAGCTCCTGTATCTAACAGGGAAGCGAGGTTTTATAACCCCTGTTCTATTTATGCGCCCGAGCAATTGAATTCGGAATTTACCTGAACGCCCATCATCGATAAGCTCAAATTCACCGATGTATCCTGCCTTCTGCATAATACGTAGGGTTTCTGCAATTATTTTTGAAGCAGGTTTAATAATAACTTCTGTTTTTCCAATTTTTTCATGATTAAGGATATTTGAAAGGCAATTTGCAAGAGGATCTAGTAAAGTCATATTTTTTACCTCGTTACGAATATTTTTTGAATCCTAATTTTATAGCTATTTCTCGGAAACATCGACGGCACACAAGAAGGCCGTACGTCCGAATTATACCTCTATGCGTTCCACACCGTCGGCAAATTCGACTTCCTCTTCCGAATTTTCTTTTTACCATTTTAACCAGCCATTTTTTTTTGAATCTTTAGTAATAAGAAGTTACAATCTCTTTTACAATTTTGGTGCCGAATTGAGTGTTGAGAAACACCATTGTTTCGAGCTTGGTCATGTAATTTTTTACTTTATGTGTATATTTCCGCCTTCGGCTAACACGACGCCCGGGATGTTCCAAACTAACACAGACATCTAATCCAAAAATTCCCAAGGCAGGTTCATAAACTACTTCTGGTAATTCAATATGTTCTTTAATTCCAAAGGAAAAATTTCCTGCATCTATACTCGAAAATTTAATTTTGTTTTCTGGAACTGTTAATGCGCGTTTTAGAAATTCAGTTGCCTTTTTTCCCCTAAGGGTTACTTTTGCGGTGATAGGTTCATACTTTCTTATGCCAAAATCACGAATGGTTTTTTTAGCTATTAACTTAACGGGTTTTTGTTTTGTCAAAGTTTCCAATACCGTTATTGCCTTTTCTAAGCGTTCTCCACTAGTCCCAATACCCATGTGCACCGTTACTTTTGTAACTTTGGGGTGGCGCATGGGCATTGCTTTCCACATCTCTAGGATGTTATTTTTATCTTCCGCCGTAAAATAGCTAACTTCTTCTTCTTCCATTAATCACACATCCTTTAACTAGGGAGAGAGACGATTGATTGTTGTACTCCAATTGGAAATGCATATTCTAATGCGGTCTGAAAGGTTTTTCCATCTCGTTCTAATGTTACGATATTAGCATGAGAGCCAAATCGTTTTTCAATTTTGATAACATTGCCTGTAAGACCAAGATTTCGGCCGGCAATCACAATTGACAAGCTTTGTTCTTCAAATTTTATATGTTCTAAAATTTCTTGCGATGGTAAAGCGATTTTCAATGTATCTTTTGTATTATAAATATCTTCTTCAGAGGTTGTTGGATCTTTTACTCTTGTAAGAATATTTCGACCATCATGGAGATTTAACTGAATATGTCCTCCTTTTACAATGGTCTTATTTTCAATTCGACATAATTTAAATCCAGCTTCATCTTGCTCAATTGGGTGCAAAATCAAGCCCCTTTTGGGAGCAGGAATCACTCTGTAAAAGCGATTTATTTTTGGAATTTCAATAACATCCATTAATCCGACTGGGAATCGGGGATCTTTTTGAATTTTTCCATCAATTTTGATATTCCCAGCATGAATAATATATTTTGCTTCTCGTGCAGTCTCACTGAATTTGAGGATATCACGTAAAATAATAAGCAAAGGTATACATTGGTATGCGGGGTGAGGTCCAGAAGAGGGGTTTACGGCAAATTTCGCCTCTTTTTTGGGAATATGCCAAAAATCTGGAGTGCTAAATCGTTTTATTTGCTTTGTTTCACCTTTTCTTGTCATTCTTCTTCACCTTCTCCTGTTACAGCTCTCCTCTCTAGAATTTTTTTTCGCCATTTATCTTTCTTAACTTCAATTTTTGTGAGAACCACATTTGCTGGATGAATGGGAATATCATATGTTGTGCCGCTACTTTTTTCGATTGAGGCGCCTTCGATAAAAATCTGTGCCTTTTGATGATTAATACTGGTAACCTTACCTTCCATATCTTTGAATTCACCTCGTACCACGAGTACAGAGTCATCTTTACGAATTGTCATCCGTTTTGCGTTAAATTCACTCTGGAGGTCGTTATGGAGTTTGGCTGTCATTAACTTATTTCGTTGATGATGAGGTTGTGTGTAGAATCTTTTCCGTTGTTTTCGACGAGATTTTGTCTTATTTTTTTTGCTTGTTAGCATTTCTTTTCCCGAGCCTTACTATTTATACAACCATAGCTGCTTGGCTTGCTAAGCGCGGCCATCGTTCTGCGGCTTCTTTTGCCACCACACCTCGAATTTCAGATCCCTTCGGATCACCGACTGGTGAGGTAATTACAGCGGCGTTATCTTCAAATTGAATCCATCTTCCATCAGCTCGACGAAAAGGTTTCCGCTGACGAATTATAATGGCACGGATAATCTGTCTTCGCATTTCAGGTGTTCCTTTAATGACAGAGGCGACTATCATCGAGCCAACTCCTGCACTCGGCAGGCGGTTTAGGCGCCCCTTATATCCAATTACTGCAATCACCTTTAAGATTTTACCACCTGAATTATCCGAGCAAACTAATCTACACATTGTATTAATTCCTCTGGAAATTCGAGGTAAGAGATGAGCACCTTTTTTTCTGACACGCCTTTTACCCATAAACACCACTTCATAAATTATGCGCGCACTCTGTTTTAGAAGTTGCGCATTCTGTTTTAAAATGCGCGCATTCTGTTTTAGAAGTCGCACTTAAATCTCAGCTCATCAGAGCCTTGATTTCTTTTTAATTTTTCTTTTATTGAGAAATGAATACTTTTTATTCGAATAACATATTCTACTTTTTAATTTTTTCTAAATTTTTAACCTAAACTTCCGGAAGGTTAAAAATCAGATATTTGCGATCCGGTGAATCTCCATTAAGAGATTGTCAATAATTTAACCATTGTTTATGAAGATATAATCATTATTCAATTCATTCTATTATGAACTGCTAACGCGATTTTTCCATTCTTCTATCTTTTCTAATAATAAGGCTTTGGTTTCGTTATCAAGTGCGGCTCCTTCAGGAAATTTTTTCAATCGACGAGCGAAAGTTGCTAATTCATATAATGCTGGGTGCCAACGAAAGATTTTGACGATCGTATCACGGACTTGTTCCATTTCACTGGCCAATTGCGTAGCTGTAATATTACTTTCAGCCTTTTCTTTGATTGAATCCAGTAATTTAAAAACATCTGAAACTGGACCCTGTGAACTCGATGGTGGAGGCGTTGATACTGGCTTTGCAGTGGTGGAAGTTGTTGATTTGGGAGTTGGCTTTGGGGTTGATTTGGGAGTTGGCTTAGGAGTTGATTTGGGAGTTGGCTTAGGAGTTGATTTGGGAGAAACTGCAGGCATTGGAGTTTTAGGAGGAAGCGAAGCAGCGGGGGTTGGAGTTTTGGAAGGCGGTATTTCAGTTTTAATGCCTTTAATAGCAGTCTGGAGATTTGAAAGACTAGACTTTATGCTATTTAAATCACCTTGGAGGGCATTTAATGCAGAGGGTTCTCCAGTTTGTCCTTCTGGAATATTAATTTTTTTTATGGCTTCTTCGAGGTCCTCAAATTTAGCACCGATCATATCAGTAAAAGACATTAAGTTTTGTCCAATGGATCTTGGTATTTCTTCTTTTAGATTTTCAATGGTTGTCTGTAATTTTGTTAAACTATTTTCAATATTCTGTTGAAGCTCGATCATCTTATCTTCTAATCGCTCGAATACGGTTTTTTTCTGTGACATTCTGATTCACACGCTTTATTCGCTTTCGATGATTTCAACAACAGCAAATGCGATGGTCCTGCTTATTGGGTGGCATTCAGCTATTTTTACAGCATCCCCTACATTGACTTCAAGGCAGAGAGGAATATGGGAATTGATATTGCTGTGATGCCGTTCATACCGATGATATTTATTAATATAACGAAGGTAATCTCGGCGAACTACGCATGCATTATCCATTTTTTGCTTAATTACAATCCCATTAAAAACCCTTCCTCGCAAGACAAGGTGCCCATGAAAGGGACAATTTGGATCCTCACATTCTTTTCGAGGAACTTCCACTTCAAAGCCAATGTTCTTCTTAACCATTTCTATCCAACCTTCTAATTATTCCATTTATATGAGATTTTCTTTTTAATTCTTTCTTCTGGACGTCCAAGAAGGAGCTTTCCATTCACTTCCACTATAGTGGTGTCGGTAAGATAAAATTTAAAGACAGAATTCTTTTTAGGAATTCGCTTTTCTTTTTCATTAATCTTGAATATGAGGGTGTTTTTTGTTTCATCTATTATTTTTCCTTCGAAATTTAAATATTGGGAATTTGAACTTTGGACGATTTTCGCCCTTAAACCTATTAAACAATGATGAATTAGTGTTTTAGGAGTAATAGTCATCCGCTTACTTCCCGCATAACGGTCATTATGCGAGCTATGGCTTTTCGTAAGGTTTTTATTTTTCCTGTATTTTCAACAGCTCCACCTGATGCTAGGATAGCTCGCTGGTTGCTAAGTTCAGTCCGAATTTCTTGCAATCTTTTTTCACGTTCTGCTTCGGACATATCCCGAATTTCACGTGTTCTTAATTTTGGCATTTTTTACACTCTCATAAAGCATTTATTCCAGAGCATCAAGTTCGGCTGGGCTCATTTTTAGTTCAAGTTCATTGGGAAGAATCGGTGTTGGCTGCATTATTCTGATGGTAACACCAATGATGCCTTTCTTCAAAATAGCGTGTGATGTGGCTTTGTCTACATAAAGAAAAGCGGGTTCGCCACATTTTGCGACAAATCCTTCACGAATCTTCTTATAACGAGCTCTATGACCTGATATTTTCCCAGCAATTTTAATTTCGACACCTTTTGCGCCAGCGGCAGCAATTCGGCGAAGAATTGAATAGGCAGCTCTTCGATAATGAGTGCCACGTTCCAACCTCGATGCTAATCGTTCTGCCATTACTTGCGCATTCAATTCAGGAACTTCTATTTCTGAAACTTCAATTTGCGGATTCTCAATTTCGTATTTTTCTTCGAGAATATTTGTTAAATCTTGTACATTTTTGCCATGCCGTCCAATTACAATCCCAGGACGAGCAGCATGAATTATCACACGGGTTCCTAGTGGCGTTTTTAATATGTCCACGCCGCCGTAGCCGGCTCTTTTCAATTCTTTGGCAAAATATTCATCAACTTCAGCTTTTTTGATTTTTTTGGTGATAAAATGTTCTATCGCTGGCAAACAATTTCCTCTTTTACATTTTCAATTATTCTTCTTCTAATACAATCTCAATATGAGTTAATAGGTTGTTATAAGGAGTTGAACGCCCAAAAGCCCTAGGAATGAATTTCTTAATCTTTCTTCCGCGGTATGTTGCTGCATGGACAATTCGCACGCGATCTAGATCGAGGCCTTTGAACTCTGCATTGTTTTCTGCATTTGCAAGAACTTTTAATACCGTTTTAACGGTTTTCGTGACGTATCGACCTGAATACCATTTGAATTGGTCCAATCCTTTTCTATGAGGCACTTTTTTGTTACGGTGCCTAAAAGGAATAGGTTGTTTTAGTGTTAATGCTCGCTCTAAGAAACTTTTTGCTTTTTCAATCATCATCCCATTTATGGTACCACAGACTTCCCGAGCATGCTTTGGAGAACATCGGAGGTCGCGTCCGCTAGCCACCGCTGTTTTATCAGGATCTAATCCCGTAATCGTATATCCAAAATTCGGACACATATTTTTCCTATCCTCTTATTTCAGTGGAATATATTGAGACCCTCTGGTTGCTCCAATTCCAGGGTTTCCATGAGATACTCGCTTAATGGTTGGAGAAAATTCACCTAAATAATGCCCAATATGTTCGGGACTCACTTCAATCGGAATAAATTCTCTTCCGTTATAGACGGCAATCGTAAGCCCCACCATCTCTGGCATGGCTATCATATCACGGGCGTGAGTCCGGACGACCACTTTCTTGCCCTTTTTCAGAGCCCGCCTCGCCCGGCGAAGGTTCTCTAGCAATTTCTTCTGCCTATGGGGAAGTCCACGCAGCAGACTTCGACGCATGCGGGATGGTAAGAGTTTTATGAACTCGTCCATTGGTAAATTCTGTAATTCTTCGAGTGCATAACCTCTAAAGGTGAATTTTTTAACCATATAATTAACTCCTAAGTAAAGATATAAATTGCGAATTGACTACTGCCAATCCGCATTATTGTCTTTAAAAGATGTTCAGTTTTCCTAAAAGATAAAATTGCATTTAAAATTTTCGCGATTGAAAATGATCAAACTCTTAAATTAAATAAATAAAAGAAGGAATATTTTTAAGTAATATTCCCCTTGAATAGGAAAGAACCCAAGTAATCAAAATATGAATTATGAAGGCCTTGCGGATATGGTAGAGGTAGTAGAACCCCATAGAATTGATGTGCATCATCATATTTTGCCCATGGAATATATTTCATCGCTGGCAAGAATTAGCATTAATAAAAGTGCGGGAGTTGCTTTTCCTCAATGGGATATAGAGAAGTCATTGGCATTAATGGATCGAAAAAGCATTATGGCTGCAATTGTTTCGATTTCGGCACCAGGAATTTATTTTGGCAATCGAAATTTTGCGCGAGAACTGGCACGCAGTTGCAATGAGTTTTCCGCACGTTTGATCCAGGAATATCCAGAACGTTTTGGGGCCTTCGCTGTGCTGCCATTACCAGATATAGAGGCTTCACTGCTTGAATTAGAGTATGCATTGGATACTTTAAACTTAGATGGAGTTGGGTTGCTTTCGAGCATTGATGGGCAATATCTCGGAAATCCAGAAACTGATTATCTCTTATCCGAATTGAACCGCCGAAAAGCAGTGGTCTTTGTTCATCCAAATGCCCCGCCCGACCACATGTTACCGAAGACAAATATACCTCCGGCCATCATGGAATTTGTCTTTGATACGACCCGGGCCGTGGCAAATCTAATCATTACTCGTACCATTAGGCGTTATCCCGATATCCGATTTATTTTTCCACATGCCGGTGGAACAATACCCTTTTTAGCGGGAAGAATTTCAATGGGGGAACAAAAGGTGATTCAATATCTTAAGACCCTGTATTATGATATTGCACTCTCCGCAACGCCCTATGCCCTTCGGTCGCTCCAAGAATTAGCTGAGCCCTCACATATCCTCTTTGGGAGCGATTTCCCATTTCTTCCAGAACCGTTGATAACCTCTATGATCGAAGGATTGGAAAATTATAAAGGATTTAGTGATGAGATGCGATATTCAATTGAACAAAAAAATGCTCTCGCGCTCTTCCCACGCTTTAAATTGCATTTAAAATAGGATATTATTATTAAAAAAGTAGATGGAAAAAATAATAAAAAAGGCGTCAGAGGATTAAAAAAGGCTCCTCTGGTTTATTCTTCTTCTTTTTTCTCTTCTTCTTCCTCGAGCCCTAACTCTTCCAATTCTTCTAACGGAACTGGTGGAGGTGTCGTTAGCATTGTCCAGCCGATCCACATAGCGATTACGAGGATTAACAGTGCAGCAATCCAGATAGGGAGGATAACTGCCCATCCCCAGTAGGAGAGCAACCCGCCAAGCGTTGCAATGACTTGGATCCATGCAGGCGCATCACCATATATTCCATGATAAAAACCGGCATAGATTAAGGCATAAAAGGTGTACCAGACGAGGATGACTGCAGCACCGACGAAGATAATTAATCCATATAATTTATCACGTTGCATATGTCTCTAAACTCCATTTGATTTTAAATTCCCTAATGAATTTTGAGATAAAATTACTTTTGTATGTTATACGGAATTATTCTAATTGGATTCTAATTTATAAAAGTTTTGTTATTTTATTAAATAATCATTTAAGAAGCATTTTGAAAGATTAATAGTGGTAATGATTTCAATCGAGCAAATTTGAAATATATAGAGATGACGGATGATGAGTTTGCGGATTTGTCATATGATTCCAGGTTTCTTTCCTGTAGCAAAAGGTGGCGCAGAGATGTTTGCATTGAATTTATGTAAGGAGCTACAAAGAAGAGGGCATATGGTGCAGATAGTGACAAGGAATCTAAATTTACCGTGTAAGGACAGCTATAATGGAGTTCAAATTTATCGTTTTAGAAATATATTACCCTATCGAATAAAAATTTTAGGGTTTGGGCAATTTTTCAAGTCGAAATATCTCAGAATTTTAGTAGCCTCTTTTGATGTGATCGGGGGCATCCTTAGTTTATGGAAATTGCAAAGAAAAAATCAATTTCATTTAATGCATGCCTCGTTCATTGTTCCATGGGGTTTAATCGGGATAATGGTTAAGACCCTCGTTAAAATCCCGCTTGTTATTACAGTGCATGGTCCTGCGGATTTTTATGAGGTCCCACCGATTTTTAGACCAGTTTTACGCTTTGTGCTAAGGCGATGCGAAGCGGCGGTTGCAGTGAGCCCTAAATTGAGAAGTGACATTATAATGAAATTGGGATATATGCCTTTGAAAGTAGTTTACAATGGTATTCCGCTGGTTTA
>Ga0315279_10000988_pt1 | contig 49532 bp, 39 predicted proteins | sample YL17G06_20_MG_FD_203694 | JGI IMG/M metagenome (GOLD analysis project Ga0315279, IMG submission 203694) | Sediment microbial communities from Yellowstone Lake, YNP, Wyoming, USA - YL17G06_20 | ecosystem: Environmental > Aquatic > Freshwater > Lake > Sediment | place: USA: Wyoming | collected... | reverse complement strand
ACTAAAATCTGGGGATGCCATACCTATTTCTCCCTATTAAACGCTTGGCTACTTAACCAATCCTTTCGATTCCACGATTATGTCAAAATCTTCCTCGAATTACAATAATTTTTTAATGGCCAAACTTGATTCAATCCATTGCTACTCTGCGATTCATCCTTCGTAGCAAGACTGCGGAGAACGGAAGCGCTTCGAAGCACCAGTCCATCAAAATAATTAACCACAGATTTAGCTACCGCCACTTCGTGTCACAGATTAATCCGGATTAAATACAGATAAAAAAATCAGTGAAATCCGTGTAATCCGTGGTTAGAAAACTAAAAATGGCAGACAAAAGGCCTTATACTATCAAATCAGTATCAGATGCGCCACCTTAATCCGCCAGACGAATCCGCCAAACAAAACCAAAAAACTACTACGGGCATTAAGCAAATCCGCGTTAATCTGTGAAATCTGTGGTTAAACAATACCCTAAATTTTCTAATCCGTCAAATCCAAATTCGTGCCTATATTCCTCCGCGTAATCTGTGCAATCCGTGGTTCAATTTCTTTTATCTTTTCTCTGTGGTCTCTGCCTGCCCTGCGTAATTGAACAACGAAGCGGGGACCTCTATGGCTAAATTTTTTTATGATATCGTTAGATTTTTATTGAATAAATAGGCATAATCTGGTATAATATATACGCAATTGGTGGGAATGACTCCCGTCAGGAACGGGAAGAACGCGGAGTCCCGCACGCAACGGAACAGCAGTTCCACTCAAATAATCTATTAAATCTCATTTGGAGCATTTGAAAACTTGATTTTCGTATTTGTTTCGGATTTCGAGTTTAGAATTTCGGATTTGCCTTTCTCCCTCGTCTTTCGCCCCTCGTCTGTCGTCCGTCTTCCGTCCTCTGTCATCCGTCCTCCGTCTTCCCTCGTCTTTCGCCCTTCATCCTTCGCTCTTCGTCCCTACTCCCAAAGTCAAGAAGTGCAAAAAAATGGTTCAAAAAGTGTTCATTTTTGTCAATTTCCGTTCAATTTATGTTAAAAACTGACAAAAAAATGCAAAAAAGTGCAAAAAATTGCTCATTTTTACCCCCATTTTTAGCCCAAAAACGAATAAGTCCTATAAAATCACACTTTTTACTACCTCCAACCACCCCATTTTTCAAAAAACCTGAGAAAATCTCAATTTTCCCCCAAATCAGGATAATTTCAGTTCCTAATTTTCAGAAGGTATGGGTGCTTTTTCCTGCAGTTCGGTCAGGCGTTGGATGAGAATTTCGCGGACGCAAAACTTGGCATCTTTAGAGGCGGGTTGTTTTTCGATGTGCAGGCCGAGCTTACCTTTTGGTGAGCCGATAGTGCGGACGGCTCCGATTTCTTCGCCGTTTAGCCAGACTTGAATTTTATCGCCCGCGACCTTAACTGAGATTGTATTCCAGCTTTCACGGTCGATAAGGTCCCGACTCCAATTTACCAGGGCAAGTCCTATGCCGGGCATCCAGACGCTGCCGGTGAAAGCATTTGGGTCGGCTGCCACGTGCGGCTCAAATATCTCAATCCGTGGGCCGGGCTGCGAGTCTGTGGCGCGCAGCCAGATTCCGGCGTGGATAGGCCCTGTGGTGCGGAAGGTTGCTGCAAGCAGGTAATCGTCATAGGTTTCCTGGCTCCAGAGAGTGCCGCCTTTGCCGTCTGCCGCAGGAGCACCAAAGATTCGGCTGTCTTTAACGGTCCAGGAAGCGGTGCCGGAGGGCTGCCAGCCGGTAAGGTCGCGGCCGTTGAAGGCGGCAACCCACGGAGCAGGGGACTCCTGCTCAGACAGCTTTGCCGTCGCCTTATCGAGGTTATGCTTTCCGTGGCAATCGGTGCAGACCGAATTCGGCATAACTGCACGGCCATTCGGGCGTGTGCGGCCCTTCCATTCCTTGTAGAATGTCTCCACCGCCACGGCGTCCTTGTGGTCCTGCCGACCATAAACTATGCGGTCTTCGGTCGGTCTGTGGCAGGTTGGGTTTGAGCACATTCTATCTACTTCTAAGCGGCCAAAGAGAAGGTCGGGCTCAGTCATCAGCATCTCATCGTGCATGTGCTCAATGGATGGGCCGTGACAGTGGTCGCAGGTAATGTCCATCTCCAGATGGACTGTGGTGATTTCCTCTGTCTTCATACCGGGGTGGCAAACGTAACACTTGTTGTTGCCATTTGATTTTTCACCGGACGGTTTTTCGCTCTGCGACTGGCCGGCAAAACAGGCGGCAAAGATACAGACAAAAGCTATAAAGACAAGCCCGCCGAAGGCGGGTTTGAGCAAGCCGGCCTTCAGCCGGCCTGCAGGACACAAAACCGTTCGCATAGTCGAGCGCACTACCGACAATTTCAAATTTGAAATTTGAAATCTCAAATTCTCTGGCCCTCGGGGGCTAAACAGTGCATTACCTGCCAGGACTGGCTGTTACTACCATTTTGGCTATCGCCGGAGCGCTGATTTGCAGCCGGAGAGTTAGACGACTTCCCAGTCGCGGAGCCAGGCGTATTCGGGCGGCAGCGCGGCCCAGCGCTCTTCGGTAATCTGCATAAGCCACTGTTTCTCGGCAGGCGTCATAGCAAGCAGACGGGTATAGGAAGCGCGAGCGGCGTTCTCAACCTCATAGACCGTTGATAACCCTGGTACCGTAGCCGTGATGGCCTCATTGGCAAGAATGCACTGCAGCGTCAGTCGTGCCAGGTCGTTTTCTTCCTTGCTGCCGACACCCATCACCGGAAATTTGTCTTTGCCGCAACTGGCGAAGACGTTGCCGCCGAAGTATGGCTTTATCGTTACGATGCCCACATTTTTCTCGAGGGCCGTTTTGAAAATGCTCTGGGTCTGGTCACCGTAGCCCGGATTAACCTCCTCAGCATTGTCTTTTGCTGGGGGTTTGCCTTTCTCTTTGGTTTTGGCACTGCAGGGGAAGATTATCATTTCGAACTCGGGGAAGGTCCGAAGAATATGCTCGAACCAGGGACGGGAATGAGAGGACATACCCAGATGCCGGACTTTGCCGGCTTTATGGAGCTTCTGGAAGGTCTCGAGCAGAGACTGAACTTCGGCGTCTGTGTTGGTTCCATCCATTTTCGCCTGTGGACGCCATATATCCAGATAATCGGTTTTCATCAGACGCAGGCAGGTTTCGACGTTGTGCGTCTGGTCCTTGACGTTGCACAACTCCGAAGTCCGCGGGCCCAGATGATGGATATCGGCGCCGACATACATTTTGTCGCGGCGGCCTTTGAGGGCCACACCATAGCTAATGCACTCCGCGGCGGTGGTGATGTCGAGATAATTGATGCCGGTGTCGATGCAGGTGCTGACAACCTCGGTGCGGTTTTTGGCGACATCATCAGGCACCTCTTCATTGGCGAAATCATCCCAGTATCGGCCAGCGTTGCGATTTTTCCAGTGGCCGCCTAGGCTAACCTCGGAAATCATCAGCCCTGTCTTACCCAGCCGGCGATACTTCATCTTCGGGTTGTAGTTGAGAATCTTTGACGTATCGACGGGCTTGGTGGGAGCATCTGCTCTGGTTGCCAACGCACCTGCGACTGTCCCCGCAGCCATCAGAGAGGTATCTCGTATGAAAGCCCTTCTTGAGAGTTTACCATTTTCCATAGACTTCTCCTTTCGAACTCGAGTCAGTTTTGGCATTATCCCTCATACTGAGTCGGAATTTGCCGAATAATTGCCACAACACTGGTAGATATGATGACATAATCCTGGGAAAATGTCAATATAGTGCATTAGTTTTTGGCTATGGCTCTATAAGACAAAGGCGATACCGTGATTTACCCCCAAACGCGGTTGGATTGTAAGGCGGGATTATTTTACAACGCGAGCTTGCTTTCACTCTTTTGGGGTTTCCGTACACACCTGGTCGTGTTCGGCGTCCTTGCCAAACTGCGTGAGAGGCTGCGGCTCGGCCACTCTGCGGTAGCCCAGCGCCTTTATCACTTCAAGGACCTCGGTCCAGGTCGGAAATGGTCTTGTATTTTTTCGTTTATATTCATCGATGGCCATCAGGAACTCGAATTGCTCGTCGGACATTTGTCCTTCTTCGGCAGATTTTCGCTCATCGGTCAACCGCCTGCCGGGTCCTCGCCTGCGGTCCAGCCACAGGCGTCTGTCCACCACGCTTTGCCTGCGGTCCTCGCCCGTACGACGCTCTCTTGGATGTTCGCTATCCATTTTTGTATTACACCTGTATTTTATTTGTCAGTTAAAACAGAATAAACGAGCCGGCAGAATTATGCCCCGCCCTTCGGCCGAATCAATTCACCGGAGGTCAAAAGTTATCATCGGAAAGGTCGCTGTCGAAATCAACATCATCCTCTTCTTCCTCACCTTCAACGGCAAGGTCGCAGAAATCGTCGTATGCATCCTGCGACTCGATTACCACGTGTGCTTCGTCGATACAATCTTCAGGGACCATCACTACAATCTCTTTAACACCCGTTGACTGTTCGTATTGCTGGTCGATTAAGACAGGGATGTCGTTGACCTTCAGCAGACTTTCATATTCTTTGGCCTGCTCCAAATCATTGGCAAAAGCAACAGCGACAAACCCTTGCAGTTTGGACTGCGATTTTTGATTTTTCTTGGAACGCTTTGCCATTTTTTATTTCTCCGAAAAACCCTCTATCTGTTAAGATACACTGGCATAAACCCTTGATTTTTGTGCAAGCAAACGGCCTGGGTTATACAAGCCGCTCGTTTAATACCGAAAAGCGTTATTTGTCTGTTCAGTTTTCGTAACCACTTTTTGACTATCGGCTCTATAATTACAAAAATTTAGTATTTGAGCGTATTTTTTTGTTGCAAATTCTGCCGGTTATGTGTAATAACAGCGTTCGATAACGTGCTGGGCTCAGGGAGTTGAGCCGGCCTACTACAATTTAACTTTTTACAGGGAGGATTTTTGGAATGGCAAAAAAAAGAGAGTCTTTGGTTGTAGCCAGTAAAGTAAAGGCGCACATCAGAAGCAAAAAGATGATGAGCTCATCGGAGATGCTCGAGGCAATCAATAATAAGGTTTATTGTATGCTCGATGCCGCCGCTGAACGAACGAAGGCTAACCGCCGCAGCACAGTGAGAGCACACGACCTGTAAGCAAATTATGCGTTAACATTTTTGGGTTACACGTCTTACGTTTGCAGCAGCGCTATTAAAGTGAGCTGTTCCGCCCTTTTCGTAGTGGTGGAACGGCTCACTTATTAGTGTTACCGTTTGATTAGTAGCAGGGTATTTCTGTCATACCTAGTTGCTCCCCTGTGACTATCTGCGCAGAGGACACTCGAATACATTGTCAGGCCTAAAAGCTGATGGTCGAATCCATAAATCGTATAGCATTTTGACAGGCTATCAGCCCATAAAATACAGGTTATCAGCGTCAAAATTCACATTTTTTGGAAAATTTATTTAACTTAACACAGCGAAAACCCCGATTTATATGGTAGAAATTCGAGCAGAATCGTATTTTTATTAGCTTCAAATTAAGAATGTGTTACTTCTTGCCGATTAAGGAGTTTATAGGCAATGCGCCAGCAGGCTGTGCTGCCAGAGCGGTTCTGCATGGATTTGGTTATGACGGTATTCTACGAGAAGAAAAATCGAGGGGAAGGTCTTGTTAAATAAGGGATTATAAGGCTGAACCCAAGGGTGGCGATATGAGGATTTTCATGTTAGGCTGGGAGTTCCCACCATTTATCACCGGCGGTTTGGGTACAGCCTGCTACGGACTCACCAAGGCGATGGACCAGCTTGGCATACAAGTAACCTTTGTTCTGCCAAAAATAGTCCAGAGCAGATACACTACTCACGTCAAGCTGCTAACCCCACAAGCCGAGGGGTCAGCAACATCTCCGCCATTTAGCGAGCTGAAGAATGTGAAATTTCGAACAATTGACTCACCTCTGCAGCCGTATTCAACCCCCGATGTTTACCGGCGACGGATAGAAGAAATTTTGAGGCAAAAACAAAAAATGCACGGCGGCACTATCAGCTCAGCCAGCCAGCTTATTGGTGGAATAGACTACGCTGGCGATATGTATGCAGAGGTGCATCGCTATGCTGCTCTTGCCGCAGAGTTGGCCGAAAACGAGGAGTTTGACATAGTCCATGCCCACGACTGGATGACATACCCTGCGGGAATAGTGGTATCGGCAATCAGCGGCAAACCGCTGGTGGTGCATGTGCATTCGACGGAATTCGACCGCAGCGGCGAACACGTCAACCAGATGATTTACGACATAGAGCGGCAAGGTATGGAGCGGGCGAATAAGGTAATCGCCGTAAGCTTCTATACCCGCAGCATCATAATCGGCCGGTACGGCATCAGCGGTGAAAAAGTAGAAGTTGTGCATAACGCCGTGGAGCGTAACAACAATAGCGACTGGTCATTAGATGATACCGGAATCAACAAGGACGAAAAAATTGTCCTGTTTTTGGGACGGATTACGATGCAAAAAGGTCCGGAGTATTTTCTTCGGGCAGCCAAGAAGGTCCTGGAGGTGATGGATAACGTAAAGTTTGTTATGGTCGGGTCAGGCGATTTAATGCACTATGCGGTCGAAATGGCGGCCGAACTCGGCATCGGGCAGAAAGTGCTGTTCACGGGCTTTTTGCGGGGCGAAGACGTCCAAAAGATATACAGGATGGCCGATTTGTATGTGATGCCTTCGGTATCAGAACCGTTTGGGATTGCGCCGCTGGAGGCGATAAACCACGATGTGCCTGTGATAATAAGCAAGCAAAGCGGCGTGTCAGAAGTTTTGACCCACGCTCTGAAAGTTGATTTCTGGGACGTCAATGAGATTGCCAACAAGATTGTAGCGGTGCTGAAGTATCCGCCGTTGCAGGTTACGCTGCGAGACCACGGCGGTTTTGAGGTGAGAAAACTACGCTGGAAGGATAGCGCCACCAAGTGTGCGAAGATTTATGAAGAGATGCTGGTGGCTGTCTGAAGCGAAGCGTCATTAGTTCTTTGTTATTAGTTCATAGTTCATCGACAACGAACAACGAACAACGAACTACGAACTCAAGAGAGGTTTTTTTTCAAAATGCCTTCGGTATGTTTCTACTTCCAGGTGCACCAGCCATTACGGCTGAGGCATTACACGGTATTTGACAAAGACGAGCGGTATTTTGACGAGCAAAAAAACGCCTTTATATGCAAAAAGGTGGCGAATAAATGCTATCTTCCCGCCAATCGGCTAATTCTGGATATGATACGCAGATTTAAGGGCAGGTTTAAGATAGCATACAGCTTAACCGGCATACTATTAGAGCAATTAGAGCATTATTCGCCGGAAGTAATAAGCACTTTTCACGCGCTGGCGGAAACGGGGTGCGTAGAGTTTTTGGCCGAGACGTATTATCACAGTCTAAGCTTTCTGTACTCGCGAGACGAATTCGTAGAGCAGGTGAACAAGCACATCGAGGTTATTAACTACTTTTTCGGCCAGAAGCCCCGTGTGTTCAGAAATACAGAGCTGATATACAACAACGACCTGGCCGTCCTTGTTGAGTCAATGGGCGCCTTCGATGCGATAATAACCGAAGGAGCCGACCACATATTAGGACACCGAAGTCCTAATTTCCTCTATCGGCCCAAGAACTCTAACAAACTGAAACTGCTGCTGAAAAACTATTCGCTCAGCGACGATATTGCATTTAGATTTTCCAACCATGACTGGCTGGAGTGGCCATTGACGGCGGATAAGTTCGCCAGATGGATAAACAGAATCAACGGCAACGGTAATGTGGTGAATCTGTTTATGGACTACGAGACATTCGGCGAGCACCAATGGAAGGATACCGGCATATTCGATTTTATGCGGCACCTGCCTGGGGAGATTCTCAAACATCCCGACAACAATTTCAAGACGCCCAGCGAAGCAGTCAAATGTTATCAGCCCATCGACACAGTTGATGTGCCGCATATCATAAGCTGGGCCGATACCGAAAGGGACCTGTCGGCCTGGCTTGGGAACGCTATGCAATCCAATGCTATTCACGAGCTTTATCGGCTTGAAAAGAAAATCAAACAAACCAGGGACGAAGAAATCATTTCGGATTGGCGGAAATTGCAGGCATCCGACCATTTCTATTATATGTGCACGAAATATTTCGCCGACGGCGATGTGCATAAATACTTCAACCCTTACGACTCGCCTTATGACTCCTATATAAACTTTATGAATGTGCTGGATAATCTGCGAAGCCGTTGTGCTCCTGATTCTGTCCCGGCGTGCCGGGACACGGGGTAAGTGGGGAGGCATCCCGATAAACCGGGATAAAAACCCGCCGGTTTTACAAATGGTAAATTAAATGACCCGACCCCCACTTGTCGGGACTAAAAGCGATGTGAGGTTTTACCGTGGCGATATTTCTGGAGTAAGATTGTGCTAACCCTGCAAAAAGCTAAAGGCGCCGCAACTATCTCTTCACAAATCAGCGAACAGCCTATTGAGAATCTACTGGCCAAAGAATGGCTGCTGACCAACGGTCGCGGCAGCTACGCATCATCGACAATCGTCGGCTGCAATACAAGAAGGTATCACGGCCTGCTTATCGGCTCGCTCCAGCCGCCGACCAACAGGATAATGGCGCTGGCCAACTGTCTGGAAATGGTGATAGTTGGAGGAAGGGGATTTAATCTTTCCACCTTTGAATTCGGCGACAAATTCGCGCCGGCAGGTTTCAATTACATCAAGCAATTTTATCAGGGCACCGGAGTGCATTTTGATTACCAATTAGACAAGCTCGAATTGACTAAATCTATATATCTTGTTCGTGATACAGATACGGTTGCCGTAGAGTATAATTTCAGGAGCATTCAGGAGCCAGCGGAGTTCATTTTGCGGCCGGTTATCGGTTTGAGGGATTTCCACTCACTGCAAAAATCCTACGCTCCACTGTGTTCAAGGTGGGTTGGGGATGGTTTGCTGGTTCACTATGATAGCGGAGGCCTGCCGCAGGCGGGCGAATTGTTTTTGAGCTGTCCGGCTGCAAATTTTGAGAATGACCCGCAGTGGTGGTTTAACTTCGTATATCGCAGCGACAGAGAAAGAGGCCAGGATTTTATGGAGGATTTGTGGACGCCCGGCTTTTTTAAGTGCCGTATAGATTCACCGACCAAAGTCATCCTCTGGGCAACCCTCAGTCCCGCACCAATTGTTCGGACGAAAGCGTTTGTCGGACGAAATTTCGGGTCAATCCGTTACGATGGTTCAATTGGTGCGGGATTTAAGCCTCAGCATTTGATGGATGCCGATATTGATGCGGTTCGTGAGGACTTGCGGAAACACCAGGGCAACATTACAACTGCTGCTAAAAAAAATAAATCCGCCGCACATCTGGCGGATAAAGATGAGAAACTAAAAATACTCTGTATGGCCGCCGACCAGTTTATCGTGAAACGTCAAACGAACCACAATCGCGGGACCTCTATATTAGCCGGCTATCCGTGGTTTGCAGACTGGGGCAGAGATGCTTTTATTGCTCTGCCGGGTCTGTTACTATCGACCGGCAGGTTTGACGAGGCGAGGTCGGTTTTGACCACCTTTGCCGAAGCTGTGGATGAGGGTATGATTCCTAACCACTTCGACGACAGGGGTGACGCCCACTTTAATAGTGTTGACGCTTCTCTATGGTTTATCAATGCGGCTTTTCAATATCTAATCGCTACGGGCGATTCAAAAACCTTTATGCAGGACCTTATGCCTGTAATTCGCTGGATTATAGACTCCTACCATAAGGGGACACGGTTTGGCATTCACGCCGACTCCGATGGGCTTATAACAGCAGGCGACAGCCAAACGCAGTTGACCTGGATGGATGCAAAATGTGGCGGTATCGCTTTTACGCCCAGATACGGAAAGGCGGTTGAGGTTAATGCCCTCTGGTACAATAGTCTTCGCTGGCTTGCTCATTTTTATGCCCGCCGGGACATAGAGAACGCGAAGCGTTACGAATCTATGGCAGATAAGGTCGGAGTCAGCTTCTGCCCCGCACCAATTGACCGGTCAATAGCAATCAGCCCCAAACTTTCGACAACAAACGGCCTCGGCAGTTCAATTGGTGCGGGGTTCTGGAACCAGAGCGGCGGTTACTTAAACGACTGCATCTTGCCTGACGGTTCTATTGATGCAAGTATCCGGCCAAATCAGATATTCGCCGTTTCACTTCCGTTTTCACCATTATCAGCCGAGCAGCAAAAATCAGTGGTAGATGTGGTGCAAAAACAATTACTGACGCCTTATGGGCTGCGAACGCTAAATGCCGGTGACAGTCGCTATAAAGGCCACTATATAGGCCCGCAACAGCAGCGGGACGAGGCCTACCATCAGGGCACGGTTTGGCCCTATCTGATAGGGCCGTTTGTAGAGAGCTTCCTGAAGGTCAACGGGTTTAGCCGAAAAAGCAAAAAGAAAGCGGCAGAGTTCCTCAGTCCTTTACTCGACCACCTGACCAAAGACGGCTGCTTAGGAAGCGTATCGGAGATATTCGATGGCGACCTCCCTCACACGCCGCGAGGGTGTATCGCTCAGGCCTGGAGCGTGGCTGAACTTATCAGGGCATATTACCTGATAAACAGCTAAAAACCGCATTTTCGATTTACGATTGTCGATTGGAAATCATCAATTGGCAATCCGGCAATCCAGAGCGAATTCCAGGGATTACCTTATCTGTTCATCGCTACTAACTCCCCCAGTTTTTCCTGTCCTCCGGCTAAAAATCTGGTATAATACCAATCATAACAAATTTTTGCGCTCGGCATAATTTGCCATTGGCGTAATGTCCAGACGGGAATCTGGATTCCCGCTCCTTTGGCTGCGCTCAGGACAGGCTTCGCGGGAATGACATATTGACTATTCCTAAACATACATATTGATGATGTAAAGCGCCATTAATTTTTATGAATGGTATAATTCAGACAGTGGTAGCCAAGAAACTAAATTAGTATGGGAGGATAAAACAATGAAAATCACCGGTATCATAAGCACAGCGCTGACATTGTTATTGGTTCTGGCCCTGGGTTTTTCCAACACTTACGCACAGTCAAATCCAAACACCAGCGCTGTCGAAAAAGTTCCTATCTTTCAGAAATATCTCAAAATGGCAGCCCAAACAAAACAGCCAGATGAGATTCCTCAGAATACTGAAACATTGAAGCCGAGGACGGCTGCTATAAAGATGGCGGATTTTTACATGAGGGACGGCAAGCTGGTATTTGGGAAACTGCTTCTGGAAGACAGGAATAAAATTACCATCGAACAATTAGAGGGCAGCACGATTGTTGTATCAACCTACAGCAGAAGAGATATCGACCCGCGGACACTGCAAACCAGGGCCGTCCCCGAATACAAATACTATATGGACCTGGCCGAATATTTTTCCGGAAGGACGTGGGACTTTAAAGATGACCCGGACGATTTCATACAAGCAATTCGCTGCTATGAAAAAGCCAAACAGTCGGCATCGGGCAGCGAAGCGGCAGACACCGAAAGAATCGAGCAAATCAACGAAAGAATAAAACAGTTGCAGGCAGATAGAGAGGTCTGGACAAGAGAAGTGCAATCGCGTGCTGAACTGAAGAAGCTTGAATTCCAGGCAGAGTTTGAAAAAAGGTTCAAAGAGCTTGAGGACAAGGTTAACGCCGGCAGTCAGAAAGTTAGCGAGAGCGCAGGGCGATTTGATAAGCTTATAACAGAGATGCAGGATAATCACAAAAAGCTCGAACAGAGCATCTCTGTAATGGGACAGGAGATGTCCCGGCAATTTAACGTGCTGGCCGACCGGATTGAAGCCAACAGGCGGCTGGTTGACCCGTTTTACTTCGTTCCACGATACCGTTATCCATACGGGTACTAATAGGTCTGGTTTTATTGTCGTGCTGAGCCGAAAGCGAAGCATCTGGCCGTAGCAGAAGAAAAAACTATTTGTTCGATGACCAGGTTCTTCGCTTCACTTCGTTTCGCTCAGAATGACAAGTTACTATGTTCTCTTACAAATAAAGGACTTATAATTACTGATGTCGTCGTATCGGTCAGTTTGAGTAAATAAATAACAGCAAATGTACCCAAAAACAATTGTCTCGAGGCCTATTTTAACTCGATTTGTAAGGAGCAACATCTTTTGGAATTTCACGTTTTGGTGTGTTAGTTTCATTTTCGCCTGAAATGGTTTTCACGCTTGCCGAGGCGTGTCGGTTCTGTGGGGGGAAACCCGTCTAATTCGAGCTGAGACTGAGTTTGGGCGACCGACCTCTGGAGTGATAAGCATGGGACTGGGTGGTGAAGAAAGCCAGGCACATTTGGGGAGCAGCGGTCAATGTCCAGAAGTGTTTCAAAATGGGGGAAATGGGAAATTTTAACTTGAGATTTCTAAGGATTATCGCTATAATGGTATATTATGGGTATTATCAAGGATCTCATACGAATATTTTGGACGGGAGGGTATCTGACCACCATCATTGTGGAAAGGACCAGACATTTATGAAAGACCAAAGACGGCATTGGTGCGTTCTGTTAGTGATGAGTTGCATGGTTGCCTTATGTGCTGCGCGACCGTGCATGGGACTGGTGGTAAGTGAACTGATGTACCACCCAGTCGAGGAGGGAAATACACCCTCAGGAGATGAGAGGCTCGAGTTTGTTGAGCTATATAATGACCAGGCCACCTCTGAAGACCTCTCCGGATACGAATTCACCAATGGCATCGGGTACACGTTCGCTGCCGGAACAATCCTTGGGCCTAAGGGGTACCTTGTGGTAGCACGCGAGCCGAATGCTGTTAAGGCGGCATATGGTATCAGCGTTGTGTACGGTTCTTTTACAGGTCGGCTCGACAACGATGGCGAGCGGATAGAGCTGTCCAACGCCAACGGCGAGATTATCATCTCATTCCGATACAACGACACGTGGCCCTGGCCGAACTCACCCGATGGGACAGGGCACTCGCTGATTCTTGCGAAGCTTGGCGGCGACCCGGAGGAGGCATCCAGTTGGTCTGCCAGCACGTATATCGGCGGTACGCCGGGCGGGGCCGGACGGGGGCGGTAATCCCCTCGCCCGTTTGGTCATCAATGAGCTTCTATCCAATAGTCACGCGCCGCCTGGCACGGACTGGCTTGAGATATACAACCCGGGACCGATTGCGGTTGATTTAAACAACGTTTATTTAAGCGACGGCAGGTTCGACCTGCTACAGTACAAAATTCCTGGCGGGGTCGTGCTGCAACCGGGCCAGTTCTGGGCCGGCCTGCAAGGCACGCCGCCCGATGGGTTTCCCTTCGGGCTGGCAGTTGCCGGCGAGACGATTTTTCTGACGGCGGCCACAAGCGACCCGGTGCCAAAGCCGGTCCGCGTTCTGGACGCTGTACGTTTTGGACCTGTGGAGCCAGACAGAACCCTCGGTCGGTTCCCCGACGGGGCCGACTGTTTTGTTGCTCTGACATCGGCTACTTATGGGGCACCGAACGCCAAGCCATTGATTCGCGACATCGTTATCAACGAGATTATGTACCACCACCCTACCAACGACGACCGCTACGAGTATGTCGAGCTGTACAACAAAGGCGCCAGCACGGTCTCGCTGGCCGGCTGGGATTTTACCGACGGCATTAGCTACGACTTTAACGACTATACCCAGATGTCGCCTGGCTCGTATCTGGTGGTGGCCAAGGACCCGAACTTTCTCAAAACTGTTTATAACAATCTGGTTGTCGGGTCGAATCTGGTCGGGCCATACACGGGGAATATGAGCGACCACAGTGAGCGGGTCCGATTTTCGTATCCGATACAGGAATTGAATCCGGACACTAACCAGATCGAAACGTTAATGGTTACGGAAGACGAGGTGACCTATTATGACGGCGGCTGGTGGCCGAAGTGGGCCGACGGCAAGGGGGCCAGTATGGAGCTGCGGGACCCTCGCAGCAACAACGACACGCCCGATGCCTGGGCCGATAGCGACGAGAGCAACAAGACCGCGTGGCAGCAATTTTCGTTCACCATTAACAGCAATGATTCGCAATACACTCATGATACGGTCACGGTCTTCGATATTATATTGCTCAATCGCGGCGAGGTGCTTTTAGACGACCTTGAACTGTTAATCAACAATACGAACCGCCTCACTACTAACAATGGCTTTGAGAGCGGCGAGTCGGGCTGGCGAATTCTCGGCAATCACGTTCGGTCGTTCGTGACCACGACAGACCGTCACTTGGGGACACAGTCGCTGCATCTGATTTCAACCGGTCATGGCACCCCGGCGCCAATCGTATCAACCAGTCGATTACCAGTGTGACCGGCGGTACGGTGCAGTTCCGCGGCTGGGCGCGATGGCTACGGGGGACCCGATACCTGCTCTTGCGGGTAACGCAACCGAATACGCCTAGGCAGCCCCCGCGACCGTCCCGTACGTTTGAACTGCCTATGCCGCTGAATTTAGGCACGCCCGGTCGGCAAAATACCGCATTTGTCTCTAACCGCGGCCCCGACATCCTCGATGTCCTGCACACGCCTGTGCTGCCCCTCGACAGTAAGCCGATTGTCGTAACCGCCCGTGTGATTGACAATGACGGCGTCAGCTCAGTTACGCTATACTACCGCTCCGAGGGGACTACTGCATTTACCAGCACATCAATGGTGGACAACGGGTCCGGCGGCGACCAGATTGCGGGAGACGGCATTTTCACAGCTACTATCCCGGGCGCAGCCAGCGGCACAATGCGGGCGTTCTATATCGAGGCCTTTGACGGCTCGGCATCGACACGGTTTCCCACCGTGCTGGAACCTTCGGCTGATGTCCCTAACCGGACCTGCTTAGTTCGCATCGGCGATGCAATGCTGAACACGCAGCTTGCAACCTACCGCGTCTGGCTCTCTACTGACGTGATAAACACGTTTCTTTCGCGTTCTGGTCTCTCAAACGAATTGATGGATTGCACGTTCGTTTATAATAATACCGAGGTTTTCTACAATGCCGGTATCCGCCACCACGGCAGTCCGTTTATCCGGAGCGGCACAGGGCGCGACCCCCGCGGCAATTATGCCTACCGGCTCAACTTCGACCCGGACCATAGATTCCGCAGTTGTGAGGAGATTAATCTCGACTGGACCGAAGGCGGAAGCCGGGGGCCCCTCCAGGAGCGCGCCTCGTACTGGTTCTACAGGCAAATGGGTCTGCAATACTCAATGCAGGAGTACGTGCGCCTGATTATCAACGGCAATAACTACGGCAACTACGAGGACGTCCAGAATATCGAAGGCGACTACGTTGATATGTGGTTTCCCGACGATGCCGAGGGGTATCTTCATAAGATAGACGATTACTTCGAGTATTCAGCCGACGGCACAGGGTTTACAAACCTCGATGAAGGACTGCTATACAACTCCCAGCACCCGCTGCTCAAGGAGACCTATCGGTGGCATTTTGAGAAGCGTTCCCATCGCGAAGACGACAACTGGCAGCATCTGTTCGATTTTGCGGTTGCGATGAACACACCGTCGAGCAATCCAGCGTATGAGGCAACCATCGAATCGGTCATCGACCCCAACCACTTTGCCCGGGTTCTTGCGCTTCGCCACGCTGTCGGCGACTGGGACAGTTATGGGTACAATCGAGGGAAGAACAACTATTTCTACTACGCTCCACAGGAGGACAGGTGGTATCTTCTGCCCTGGGACATCGACTTTACGCTCGGTTCGGGTCATGGGGCCACCACGGACCTGTTCTACATAGGCGGTCAGTTCTCGGAGGTCAGTCAGTTTCTGAACTACCCCAAATACCGGCGGATGTACCTGCAGGCGTTCGCAGAGCTTGTGAGCGGCCCGTGGCAGACGTCTTATGGAACGGCCAATCCACCGACTGCTTTCGACAGGTTTCTGGACGACGCTGCCAATGCCTTGATTGCCGACGGAGGCGACGCCAGCCGACGGGACGGAATCAAAGCGTTTGTCCGCGACCGGCGGGCCTATATCCTGACGCAGATTCCGCCGGTGGTCTTTGAGATCACAACCAATAGCGGCGAGGACTTCTGCATAGCGGCTTCGATGATAGCAATCAATGGTACCGCCCCACTGAGTGTGGTGGGAATTGCGGTCAACGGCACACCTGTACCCGTGAAATTCTCGGGCAACAATGTGTTTGAAGTGGAAGTTGCGCTGGCGTTGGGCGAGAATTTGCTTGTCCTTCAGGGGCTTGATAGTTTGGGCCATCCTGTGGGCGGGGCGATTGACTTCATCACGGTAACCCGCGTACCACCTTGTGCGATAGCGTACGCCACGCCAAACCCGGTGTGTAACAGCGGCGCGGCACAGCTTACAATTTATGGAAGCGGCTTTGAGCCGGGTTCGACAACATCAGTGGCACTGAATAGTGCCTCGGAAGAAATTGGTTTTGACGCACTCTATGTCCAGAACAGCCGGGCGTTTGATGCCATTAGCGCGGCGACACTGCTGTTAGATAACCCCACGGACGGCATCGGCGACCCTGTGTATGGCGTCCATGAGTTTATCAATCTCTACCAGACTGGTGATGAGGGCGTTTTCTCCCCCAGTGCGGCGTTTGCGCTACCGTTCAACTCAGGCGACCCGGGCAACTTCGCAGTCCGGTTCTCCGGGTATATTTACGCCCCATCGCCCGGGATTCGGTACTTCGGCGTAAACAGTGATGACGGATTTAGTTTATGGATAAATGGTGAGCTTGTCGGGGAATATGCGTATGGCCGTTCCCCTGCGACGACCGATTGTATGCAAAACCGAACCGCTGGCACGATGATGTTTAGCTTTCCGGCTGCAGGGAGCTACTATATGGTGCTCGACTACTTCGAGAATAGCGGAGGAGAAGAAATTGAATTATTCCAGACCAATTCCACCGGCGGCGAACAGCGGTTGATTAACGTGGATGCCGAACTGGTCGTGTTCCGCGATAACGTCATAAAGATTGACGCGACCAACGTTGTGGTCGCTAATGAGAACACCATCAACTGTCAGGTTGACCTGACGGGCGCTGAACCCGATACGTGGAACGTGATTGTGACACCGCCGTGCGGTGAGGCCGCTAAGTGCGAACTGGACGACGGGCTGCAGATAGTTACCTGCAGTTGTGACTTCAATCGCGATGCACAGGTCAACTTCCCTGACTGGGCGACGCTGGCCAGCAACTGGCGCAAGCTGTGTTCGTCGCCGAACTGGTGTGCTGGAATGGACCTGGACCACAGCGGAAGTGTCGATATTGGCGATGTGGCGGTATTTGCGGAAGAGTGGCTTCTGGGCGCCAGATAACCTCAGCGGGCTTTGCAGCATTTACCGAGCAGCGCCGTGCCCATCAGCGAATGTGCCGGCAGGAAGATGAACCAGGCATATAAAGGTTCTTACGAGAAAATCCTAATATCTAAATCCTAAATCCTAAACAAACCTGTCCTGAGCGAAGCCGAAGGATTCAAATGAACAAAATTCAAAACATAGGAAATAACGTTTTGAACATTTGCAATACGGATTTTTATTAATTTGCTCATATCCACCGGATGATGCAACAGCATAGAAATAAAGCATTCGGGGGCCGCCTTATGACACTTTCTCATAATAAATTGGCAAAACACCACAACACCCTTTTTTGAATATGGATGAACTAATCAAAAGGCGTATAATTTGGATTTTGGTGTTGTTTAGAGTTTAGAAATTAGGATTTAGGATTTGGACAGGCGAAAGAGATGGGCAAGGCGCATTTGTATAAACGGGAACATATAAATACCGACGAAATTATTCCGGCGAGGTACCTAAATACCGATAACGAAGTGGAACTGGCCAAGCACTGTCTGGAAGGTCTGGATAAAGACTTCGTCAAGAAGGTCAAGTTAGGTGATGTGATTGTAACTGGCGAGGATTTTGGCTGCGGCTCATCAAGAGAGCACGCCGTCTGGGCCATCCGCGGGGCAGGCGTGCAGACTGTAATTGCAAAATCCTTTGCGCGAATTTTCTATCGCAATGCCATCAATTGCGGCTATTATCTGATTGAGTCGCCTGATGCGATTGAGGAAATCAGGGATGGCGACGAGGTAGAAATTGATTACAAAACCGGCTTGATTAAAAACAAGACAAGCGGTAAAAGTATTAAATTCAATCTGCTGCCGGGATTTGCATTGGAGATTATCAACGACGGCGGACTGCTGGAACATATTAAGAAGGGCAAAAGTTAAAAAACAAAAAGCCACAGAGAACACAGAGCGACACAGAGAATTTGAAACTAATGATAATCGGATTTCTTTTTACCTCTGTGGTCTCTGTGCCCTCTGTGGCCAAAAATAAAGGAAGGATTTGAAAAATGTACAAGATTGCTGTAATACCTGGTGATGGGACTGGGCCGGAAGTGATTGCCGAGGCGGTAAAGGTCTTAAGGGCCGCTGCGGGCAAGTTCAAATTCAAGATCGATTTGACGAATTTCGACTTCGGCGGTGAAAGATACAAAAAGACCGGCGAGACCCTGCCGGATAGCGCAATCGAGGAGCTTCGCAAATTCGACACGATACTACTTGGTGCAATCGGCCAGCCGGATGTGCCGCCGGGAATACTGGAGAAGGGGATACTTCTTAAACTTCGCTTCGCGCTGGACCAGTACATAAACCTTCGGCCGGTCCGGCTGTATCCGGGCGTGGAGACACCATTAAAAAATAAGGGGCCGGACGACATTGACTTTGTGGTGGTTCGTGAAAACACCGGCGATATGTACACAGGAACGGGCGGCTTTACAATGAAGGGAACGCCGCAGGAGGTGGCGGTGCAATCGGCGGTCTATACGCGATTTCAGGTCGATAGGTGCCTGCGATACGCATTCGAATACGCCCGCAAATACGGCAAAAAGACACGCGGCAAAGGCGAAAATAATACGCTTGCTCTGTGCGGCAAAACCAACGTCCTGACCTACATCTACGACCTGTGGGAACGAGCGTTTCACGAAATGGGCAAAGCCGATTATCCCGACATAAAGAGGGAATACTATCACGTTGATGCGACCTGTATGTGGTTTGTGAAGAATCCGGAGTGGTTTGACGTCATTGTTACAGGCAATATGTTCGGCGACATCATCACCGACCTCGGTGCGATGATTCAGGGCGGGATGGGAATCGCCGCAGGCGGAAATATCAATCCAGAAGGCGTCAGTATGTTCGAGCCGATTGGTGGAAGCGCACCAAAATATACCGGCAGAGGCGTTATAAATCCGCTGGCGGCGATTTGTGCCGGGCAAATGATGCTTGAGCACTTAGGCGAAGAAAAGGCAGGAAAGAAAATCGAGGATGCGGTAAAGTTTGTCACGGCTAACAAGCTAAAATCTCTTGCGGCGGGCAAAATGGGCTATTCGACAAGCCAGGTTGGAGACCTTGTGGCTGAAAAAGTTATCGAATAAAGAAATTAACCGCGGATTTCACGGATTACACAGAAAGAATAAGGCAAGAGCTTGGCTGAGAGCAGCTTGTTACATTCCGATTTAACGAGGAACATCATTGGTGCTGCAATGGAAGTTCATAAGGTTCTTGGTGCAGGATTTGTTGAAAGTGTATATGAGGAAGCGCTTGCGATTGAATTTGATTCGAGAAAAATACCTTATGAACGTCAAAAACCTATTGACATTCTTTACAAAGGTAAGCTTGCCAGACACTTTGTATGTGATTTTTTAGTTTATGACAAAATAATTGTCGAGTTGAAGGCAGTCAAAACACTCTCTGATATTGAAACGGCTCAAGTACTAAATTATACCAAATGTGATTATAAAATGCGCCCTCCGTAGCCGCGAAGGACGATGGACGATAGACGAGAGACGCAGCTTTTGTCATTTGAATTTTGGTCATTTGTGCTTGTTTCGGATTTAGATATTCGGATTTCGGATTTTATTAAATAAGCGCAAATATTTATCACAATCGGTATTATTTGAAAGGAACCAGCTTGGATTTAGGATTATTGTTGAATTTTGGTGCAAGCTCTTTAGAGTGCAAAAGATTAATTAATACAAATCCGTGAAATCCGTGTAATCAGTGGTTATTTTTTCAAACGATGCCTGCGAATTTGACGCCAGAGTATTTTAAGGCCGAGCAGTGGCTCCGAAGTGCCACAACGAATGATGAGAAGATTCTGGCCATAGAGCGAATGTTGGCTGTGATGCCCAAACACAAGGGCACCGACCATCTGAAGGCCGACCTTCGCAGAAAGCTAAGCAAATTAAAAGAGGCCTCCACGCAGAAAGGCCGAGGCAAGCAAACGGACATTTTCCACGTTTCGCGAGGCGGTGCGGGACAAATAGTTCTTTTGGGGACGCCAAACTGCGGCAAAAGCTCGATTGTTGCAGCGCTAACCAACGCAAAAGTCAATGTTGCTGATTTTCCGTTTGCGACAGCAGGGCCGGTGCCGGGAATGTTGAAGTTTGAGGATGTCCAGATTCAACTTGTCGATATGCCGCCGATTACCGCTGACTACGCAGCGCCGGGCCAAGTTGGGACATACCGCAATTGCGACCTGATTGCTATTGTCGTTGACCTTTCCGGCGACGTGCAAAAGCAGTTGCAGGTCTGTATAGATTTCCTGGAGTTAAAAAGCCTGCTCACCAGCAGCGGAACGCCGGCCTTTGACAGTCAGGGTAACGTTCTTGCGAAAAAGGCATTTTGTATATGCACGAAATCCGACATCGCCAGGCCAAACGCCCTCGAAACCGCAAAAGGGTCGTGCAGGCATCCTTTTGAATTTATCGAGGTTTCCATCAAAACCGGTGCAGGCATTGATAAGCTGCCGGGTATGTTCTTTAAGCAATTAGGTTTAATACGCATTTACGCCAAGCCGCCTGGCAAGCCAGCCGATATGATGGACCCATTTACGATGCCGGTCGGCTCAACGGTTATGGATATGGCGATGGCCATACACCGCGACTTAGCTGAGAAGCTAAAGTTCGCCCGAATCTGGGGCACCGGCGTCTATGCCGGCCAAAACGCCCAGCGAACCCACGTCTTAAACGATAAAGATATTGTAGAGTTGCATTTCGCGTGAGATGCGGTAAACCAGAAGAGCTACTTACACTGCGGCCAGTGTCAGGCACTGCCGTGTGAGACATTCACCAAGTTAAAAGACCCCAATATGACCGAGGAAGCTTTTCAACAGGTGCTGAAGGAACGGATAGCCCGGCTGAGGGCCGCACAATCATGAAGCGAAGCGGACTCGAAAATATCCCCGGCGTCGGGCCAAACATTGCACGTCATCTCCACGCTCTTGGTCTGCAATCCGTCAAGGACTTGCAGGGGCAAAACCCGGAGGACCTTTATTCTCGATTGACGGCACTGCGAGGATGTCACATCGACCGATGCGTGCTTTATGTTCTTCGGTGTGCCGTATATTATGCAGGAAACGGTCGCGACCCCGATAAACTCAAATGGTGGAACTGGAAGGATGACAGTAAAGCTGAAGTTTGTAAGAAGGGGAGGCGCCGGCTCTAATCATTTTTTAGAAGCTGTTCGACCTGTTTTATGAGCGTAGGCAGGTGATTGCGCACGGCATCCCAGACAAGCTCGGTATCAAGGGCGTCGTAGCCGTGAGTTATGACATTTCTGAAGCCGATAATCCGCTGGTGTTCTGAAATGCTCTCCAGCACCCGACTATCAAGTCTTTTGATTCGATTCAGGGCTTCACCGATGATTTCGAACTTCCTCTCAACAGCGGCCTGGACCTGACTGTCGGCAAGATAGTCGGTGTATTCAAGGCCACAGGTATATTCCTCAATGTTCCTGGCCGCATTGAGGATGTCAAAAAGGTATTTTTTCACATCAAGCTGCATAGATGTTTTTCCGCATTTGTTCGATTGCGAGTTTGAAGTAGGGGTTCTTCAGCGATTCTTCGATAATCACATCTACAGGTCTGCCGAAAATTTGCTCCAACCCTTCTTTGAGGTCGAAGTAGCGATTAAACAATCCGCCCGGGCCGCGGTCGAACTGAACAAGCACATCCACATCGCTATCAGCAGTGAACTGGTCGGTGGTCGCCGAGCCGAATACGTCCAATCGTCTGACTTTCAGATGCCTGCATAACTGGCATATCGCCGGTCTTAACTCGTTTATGTTAATCATAGGCATAATAGTCTAACGCGAAACCACATACCACGCAAGTTTGTAGAACACGAAAAAAATTATGTTCTGATAATAGGCGTATTATTGAAGTTGCATTTCGCCTGATTTACAGTACAATTCTGCTTAATATCTATTTCTCATAAATGAAAACAGGAAATGGAAAGGAGACCTCAAATGAGTAAATTTCACTTCAGTATCATCGCTGCCTTAGCAAAAATAATTTTGGTAGTTCTTTTTTTTACAGCTATTGTAACAGGAGCTGACCAGCCGCAAAATCTGATACAGAACCCTTCCTTTGAACAGGCCGCTGGTGATGCGCCCGCGGAGTGGGAGGCGCAAACCTGGGGTGGGCAGGCGGAGTTCAAGTATGAGCAGGGTGGGCATTCCGGCAACAGATGCGTTACGGTCGCCTCAGAAGCCGGCGCGGATGCGGGCTGGCAAACCACAGTGGCCGTCACGAGATTATCACAGTACAAATTAACCGGCTGGATTAAAACCGAAAACGTGGTTGCAAAGACCGGCAAAGGTGCTCTTTTTAATCTGCATAACATCCAGCCGCTGCAAACCACCACTCTCACCGGGACTAATGACTGGACGCAGGTGGAGCTAATTTTTGATTCAGGGGACAGTGAGAGTGTGGAAATCAATTGTCTGTTTGGCGGCTGGGGACTGGCGACAGGCAAGGCGTTCTACGATGACCTGAGTCTTGAGCTGCTTTCCACTAAAAAAACTGCAAGCCCGGCTATAAAAATTGATGCGGGTAAAACAAGTGAGCCGATTTCGAAATATATCTACGGCCAGTTTATTGAGCACTTAGGCCGGTGCATTTATGGCGGTATATGGGCGGAAATGTTAGAGGACCGCAAGTTCTATTATCCGGTTGGAGCCAAGGAATCGCCGTGGAAAGTTATTGGCGATGCAGCCAACGTCAAAATGAGTAAAGACAATCCTTTTGTCGGTGAGCATACGCCGGAAGTTTGTGTTCCCGCTGCTGGAACGGTCTGCGGTATCCAGCAGGGGGAACTGGGACTGGTTAAAGGGAAAGAATATAGCGGACGGATAGTCCTGGCAGGAGATAAGTCGGTCAAGGTGAATGTGAGTTTGGTGTGGGGACCGAGTGAAAGCAAACGGCAAACCGTTACTGTTGGGAAAGTGTCTTCCAAATATGCCTCCACGCCGCTACGTTTTAAGCCGGGCGGCAATACCGATAAGGGGCGATTGGAAATTCTTGGGAGCGGAAAAGGAACGGTCAGAATCGGAACCGTGTCGCTTATGCCCGCAGACAATATCAAAGGTATGCGGGCCGATACAATCAAGCTCTTAAAAGAGCTCAACTCGCCGATATACCGCTGGCCGGGCGGCAACTTTGCCAGCGGCTATGACTGGCGTGATGGCATCGGCGAGCGCGACAAGCGCCCGCCCCGCAGAAATCCTGCCTGGGAGGGACTTGAACACAACGATTTTGGGCTTGATGAATTTATTGTTTTCTGTCGTGAGGTCGGGACGGAGCCGTTGATTACCGTCAATTCTGGATTCGGCGACGACCACTCAGCGGCGGAGGAAATCGAATATGCCAACGGCTCGCGCGATACGCCGATGGGCAAATGGCGGGCCGCTAACGGCCATCCGGAGCCATATCACGCGAAGTGGTGGTGCATCGGCAATGAAATGTACGGCGGATGGCAGTTGGGGTATATGTCACTTGACCATTACATCCGCAAACACAATCTATTCGCCAGAGCGATGCGTAAAGTTGACCCAGCCGTCAAGCTGACCGCTGTTGGAGAAGTGGGGCGGTGGTCGGAAGGGATGCTCAGGAATTGTGCCAACTATATGGACCTTATCAGCGAGCACTTCTATAAAGGGGCAAAAAAAACCGTGATGGAGCACGTCCGGCAGGCACCTGATGCTGTCCGAGGGATAGTTACGGCGCACCGCGATTACCGCAAACGGTTCGATTCACTTAAAGGCAAGGACATTCGCGTTGCGATTGATGAATGGAATTACTGGTATGGGGAGCATATATTCGGCGAGTTAGGGACGCGATATTTTCAGCGGGACGCTCTGGGTATCGCTGCGGGTCTGCACGAAATGGTCCGCAATAGCGATATAGTCTTTATGGCTAACTACGCCCAGACCGTCAATGTCATCGGCGCTATCAAGACCACCAAAACGGATGCTGCGTTTGAGACGACAGGGCTGGTTTTGAAGCTCTACCGAAACCATTTCGGGCAGATTCCGGTGGCTGTCACCGGCGAGGCATATCCGTTAGATGTCGTAGCGGCCTGGACGGGAAACAAGAAGGCGTTGACTATCGGCATCGTCAATCCCACAGACAAGAAATGCGAGCTTCCGGTGGAGCTGCAAGGGGCGAAACTTACCGGCAAGGGCACGCTGCGAGTGATTGCGCACAGTGACCCTATGGCCTACAACGAGCCGGGCAAACCGCCTAACGTGGTGATTGAGGAGAAAACAGTTAACGGTATCTCTGACAGGTTAGATGCGGCCCCGTATAGTGTCAATATTTATGAACTGGCGGTACGATGAATACAGAACTATTATATTTAACCACGGATTACACAGATTACACCGAAAAGATAAAAGGTAAAGAGAAGAAAGTTTGCTACATTCGGAGTTAACAAGGAATATAATTGGTTCGGCTATCGAGGTTCATAAGGTTCTTGGGTCAGGGTTTCTTGAAAGCGTATATGAAGAGGCGCTGGCGATAGAGTTCGAGTTAAAGAACATACCTTATGAGCGCCAAAAGAGTATAGATGTCTTTTACAAAGGTAGATGCGCGAAATACTTTGTTTGCGACTTCTTAGCGTATGGCGCGATTATTGTTGAAACAAAGGCGGTAAAAGAGATTACGGATATTGAGGTTGCACAGGTCCTGAATTACCTGAAAGCAGGAGAATTCTCCCTGGGATTGATACTGAACTTCGGAGGCAAATCTCTAAAAGTGAAACGAGTGATAAACACTCCGTGAAATCTGTGTAATCTGTGGTTGATATTTTAAGACAGGAGACTTTTAATATATGGAATGCAGGAAAGAGCAGAATCTTAAAGGTTGCGGCTGCACATATCCTGGGTGCGAGAGAAAGGGAATGTGCTGCGAGTGCTTGAGCTATCATTTGTCGAGTAAGCAGTTGCCCGGCTGCTGTTTTCCGCCCAAGATTGAGAAAACTTACGACCGCAGCTTTAAGGCCTTCGCAAAGGCCTGGGGGTTATGACGGCTGTGGCTCGTCGCTGTTGGTTCGTGACTCGTGACACCTGATTCGATGCCGCAGGGAGCACACAAACTTTTTTACGAAGGGTATTCACAAATTAAATGAAAAGTGTGGATGAAAAAGGCCGAGCTAAAAAGCCCGGCCTTGAATCGCGATTTTAGATACCGCTCAGATTCAATCTTCCTTGGTTTTGATCCCGCAGCGTATTTCGACTATATACGTATCCTCTTTGCCGGTGGGTTTTAGCAAAGGCGAAAATTTGATGTTGCGATATTTGCCATCCGGCCAATTATCAACACCGTCATTCTCAGAACCTACACCACATTGTCCCGCTTCATTCAGCCACAATGCGATTATCTCATTGGTACTGCTGCGGTAACCTTCATCGGTTACGAAATAGACATCCAGTCTGAATACCGGCCCACCTTTTTTCTTATAAGTTTTGCGCAAACCATCAGACACCGCTCTACAGAAGTCTGGCGCAAGATGTTCACTGCGAATATAGTCCATAGGAAACTGGTCAGCGGGTCCGTCGTATTTACTATGCAGACGCACGATTGCCTGTTTCAGCCCAGGTGCTCCTTCAATATCAATGGCTGTCTCCTTGCCATCGAGTAGGACTTCGCATCGACCATTAGGCGCATCAATCGTCGGGGGCTCAAAGAACTCTGCCGGCTTCTGCGGGGCCTCGTAGTCAAACATAATCAGGTCATAATCCGAGTCCTTGTGATAGACTTTCACCTGGATAGGCAAGAGAGAGTTCTTACCCACCGTGATAAAGATGCCCTTTATGAAATCGCTTTCATCGGGGGACGCATCAAATTCATATATGAGAAAGTCATCACCCACATCGGTGGGCGTTTGTGTGCTTAGCTGCTCATTCTTGTCTGACAATAGACCTCCGGTAAATAATTCCAGAAAGGTCTTTCCTTCGGCAAACATTGATGGCTTCTTCACAGTCAGCTTTGCGTTTTCATCAAATCCCTGTGAGGTTTGGCCGTCATCATAAGTCATTTCGCCTCTATTTCCACGAATGACCATTTTCCCGTGGGCATACCACGCTTCAAAGTACCTTCCCAGATCGTTACCGCGACTCTTGAAATAATAGACGTGTACATAGTCAACGTGGGCAGTCCGCCTGACAACGTCACCCCAGGCAACACTTGCGGGATTGATTGAGCCGCTAAAATGATGTATTCCAATCAACGTTGCAATAATTATCGCCGCAGCAGCAGCAAGTTTCATAATTGGTCTTTTCATAATTATTCTCCATATGTTCGGCTTTGAGTGAGCCGATTCTGTCTTTTCAGATTCTGCCAGCGCTCTGGAAATATCATTATGAACTCTTCTGTCCAAACCGACACTGGCTTTCAATTGCAATTTCCTAACAAGTTTATGGATATCATCTGCGGGTTTCATTTTTTCACCTCACCATTTAATAGCGACCGCAGCTTGCCCAACGCATACCGGTACCGGCCCTGCACCGTATTGATTGAAATACCCAGTGACCCTGCGATGGTCCTGAATTTCAAGCCGCTATAAGAGTGCAGGAGTAAGACCTCTCGCTGCTCATACGGAAGTTGTGAAAGAGCCGAAGTCAATTGACGCAATTCTTCACCAAATATCACAGCAGCATACGGACTGTTTGAATTCGGTGAACCTCTATCTGCTTCATCCAGCCCATAACTGAGGCGTTTTTGCCTTGCTTTGTTTCTGTTGCGTGCACCATTAGCAACACAGGTTGCCAGATAACCTTTCAAGCTCCCAGTAAGTCGGAACCTCTGCGAAGATTTGATAAAACAGACAAAAACATCATGTACAACGTCCTCAGCAGAAGCTACATCGGTCAGGAGAGCGGCGGCCAACGTTACCAAATCATCTTTGTACTTTTCATAAATGTGCCGCAGGGCATCTTTGCTGCCGCGATTGAACTTCCATACAAGCAGTTTGTCTTCCAGCATAGAAAACTTACTTTCCTGAACCTAAAACAATCGATTGTCACTTATATAACAACCAGGTATGGTATTTTAGTGTAAAGAAAATGCGTTTTTTCCGCCATATCTAACTTCATCGGCCTGAAGGAAATTTTTTGTTTAAAAGCGCATAAAAAAGGCCGGGACAAACACCCGGCCTGTTGGACTCTGTGGCGTTTCGGTGTGTTCCCTATTTTAATTGTAACGGAGTGTAGTCCGGCGGGATATTCGGCTCGAACTGGCTCGCATCCAGATCTACGTCCCATTGGAACTGATCCACAATTCCCTGGATATGTGTCTTGCCATTCTCCCCGACAACCTCGATCTCGGACAAGATGGGATAGCCTGTCTCCACGCTGACCCATAGTCGCGCCACGAGACTGTCCAACGGAAAATTGGCGAGAAAGAGAGTCGGATCCGTAGTTTCGATGCCCTCCGACAGCAGCCCATTGATCGTTCTCTGCCCCAGTTTCCTGTACTCGCGGGACAGGAACTGCCTGACCCAATCCTTGGGGTTCGCCCACCCGCGCTGATAAAACTGGATATCTTTTTCCGAGATCGTTTGCCGAACATATTTCTTAGCATCATGGGCCAACCATACCGTGGTCCTTGCGCCATAATCGTAGTATGTAGAACTGATGATCTTGTCTCTCTTGCAGTTGTCCCAACGCATGTGCGTAGGGGAGACGTATAGCATCCCGTAGCGGCCTTCGGCACTGCCGTCGGGCTTGTTCTCGCCGGTCTCTCTGCTACGGAAAATAACCCCTCGGCTGGCTTGGACCTTTCTGGCGACCTCGGCCCAGACCACGCTGGACTTGCTGCCGGTGCTGATAAATTCAAATATTGCCAGGACGACCACGGCGATGACCGCCGCGGCGACAGCAAGTTTTACAATCGGATTTTTCATAAGTATTCTCCTTATTCTGATAGCTTTGCTGATTTTGCTGGTTGTTTTTAACCTAACGCTCTGTTCGCGAACAATTTGATTCATCACACCATTTTCAAGGTCGGTTTGGGCCAGGACCTTGCCGTTGGTGACCAGCCGTTCATGCAGACCTCTTACTACGTCCAGCTCAGCCCGGCAAGACCGGCAGCTTGTCAGGTGTCCTGCGACTATCTGCTTTTGCGGTTCGTCCAGGAATCCCTCAACATAGCCGACTAACATTTCTTTACATTCTGCGCAGTTCATTTTTACACCTCATAACTTTCAGCACGCTGTTGCTGCTGCAAGGATTGGCGCAGCATAGCGTAGGCCCGTGATAGCGTTTTTGTAACGGTGCCCAAGGGCATAGCCATACTTTCGGCAATCTGGTTGCAGGAATGGCTGGCGTAATACCGCAGCAAAACGACCTTCCGATACTCCTCAGGCAGCTCGGCAATTGCCGATTCGAGAGCGTAATCCTGCGAGAGTTCCGGGCTGGTGGCCTCCTGTGAAAACGACCGGATGATTTCTCTTTGTTGCCTGACCTGCTCTTTTCTGTGGTGTTCTTTTGCGACATGGTCGGCGATACCGAGCAGCCAGAAGAAAAACGACTCCGGTTTTTTCAATTTGTCCATACCGAAGTATGCACGCACAAGCGTTTCCTGTGCGGCTTCCTCTGCGTTGTCTTTGTTGCCCAGTTTGCCTGCCAGATGGGCCAAAAGGGCACCCTGATAACGCCGAACAAGATAGCGAAAATCATCCGGATGACCATCCAGACAACGTTCAACGTAGTATTGGTCCATCTCATACATTCCAGCACCTCGAAAAGCCATCAATATCCGTCTTCTCAATATATAGTGCTGAATTGGCAGGGTTTGCGACAAAAAAAATAAAAAAACAGAGGATAGCGGCGATTTTCGGTCTTGTTTTGACCCCGATAAATCTGGTTGTCCGATGATTAATTGTGCAACGGCTGTTTTCGGACTTTAAGGATAATGAGAAGGCCAAGAACCCCCGAAAATAAGTAACCGAAAGGTGTAAGTCCGAGGACTATGCGCGTCCCGAAGTGTTCGGCGACAGGGACTAGGGCCAGAAAGACGACATTCGCCAATGCCCAGGTGCCGCCGACAATAAAGCCCATTCGCTGGCCGAGGTTTGGCCCGGCGGCGCTTCTTGCCAGTGCAATCGTCAATATGTAAGCCGCGAACGAACAAAAGCCCGCGCCCGAAAGCAGCCACAGGGCCGAGCGATGGTCTATCAATAAAAGATACGCCACCAGAAAAGGCACCACAAGAAAAACTGTAAGAACTGAGCAGCGAAGCTCGCCTTTTTTGTGTGCGACAGGGCCCCACACAAATGCACCCAACGCCCCTCCGATGCCGTATATTGTTATGGCAAAGCCGCCGAAGGTGAGCCCAAAGCCAAGCTCATTTAGGCGGGTTGGAAGTAGTGTCGCAACAATGGTGGTAGAAACCGCTGCGGGCAAAGCCATCGCCATTATAAGCCAGAAGGGCGGACAGCTGCTGGTGACATCCGTCTGATTTGCGTTGCTCTCCTTCGGCTCAATGGCCAAACGGACTTTAAGTAAGACGACCATCAGGATGCCGACAGCAGGGCAAAGAAGCAGTGGGTACAAACCGCTGAGGCCAAACTTTGAAACCAGTATAGTTGATATTGCACCGCCACAGGCGTAGCCGATGAAGCCGCCTGTCATAAAAACCGCTGTGCTGATGGCAGGGGGGATGCGGTCGAGCACATGAACGGCCCGCAGCGCCTCCGGATGCATTATCGCAATTCCACAGCCGCTTACTACCGCGAGAGAAGCGATTGCCCAAAAACCTCCGGTTGACCGTGGGAGTATGCCGATGGCACAAATAGTGGCGCCCAGAACCAGCCCAATATGCAAAAGTAACGGAGTGTTTTTTTCAGCCCGGGTATGGCCGGTGAGCATCTGCACACCGTTGGCGGCGAAGCTAAGAACAACCAACACCAGCCCCCCCAGCAACAGACTCAACCCGAACTCCGCGCGGATGGCAGGCAAAATCGCAGGCAGCATATTGCCGAACATATCGACCAAAAAATGCACGCCCGAAAGCACAAGCAACTGCATCCATTGAAATGTGGCAATTCTCTTATACAAGTGTCAACAGATTCACCTTTAGAATTTTTCTTTTTGCTTATCCTGGTTCGTTAGTGCGGCATCGAGCAGAGACAGGGCTTTGTCGTATGCCGGATTGACCTCCAGCGCCCGGCGATATTGGTTTATCGCCTCATCGGTCTTACCCTGCTGTTCCAGAAGGATACCCATATTGCAATACATTTCCACATCATCAGGTCGCTGACCGAGCACAATCCGAAACTGCTCAATCGCTTCATCTGTTTTTCCCTGGCCGGCCAGAGCCAACCCAAGCAGTCCATGGGCGATTACGTTACCCGGCTCAAGTTCCAGGATTCTGTTGTAGCGATTGATGGCCTCATCAAACCTCTTCAATTCTGCTAACGTCAGGCCGAAGCCATGTAGCGTATCAATGTCGTCGGGCTTAAGTTTTAACGCCTCTGCGTAATGCTCAAGGGCCTCCTGAAACCGCCTTTGAATTCTCAGCGCATCTGCCAGATTGTAATGAGCCTCGGCCAAAACGCCAGACGAATCTCGACCTGACCTCTGATTCCCAGCCAACTCTATCGCCTTTTGATAATGCACAATCGCCTCCTCTATCCTTCCCTTTGCCAATAGGGCACTTCCCAGGTTATTATGGACCTCAGGAGAATCACTTTTTAGCTGCAGGCATATAAGATAGTGCTCAATGGCCTGGTCAGCTTTGCCTGAAGCGTTGAGAAGATTGGCATAATTGTTTTGGATAACAAAGTTATCGCGAGTTACATTGAGAGTATGGCCAAACAGTGTGGCGCTGTCCTGCCAGTGCTTTAACTGTAATAAAGTACCCACTATGGCAGCCGATATTATCACAACAGCCGACAGCATTGACATAACCTGTCGATATCGCCACTTTGCAACAAGGTCGCCAACTCCCCACGCGACCATTATCAATAACCCGACCATAGGGATATACATATATCTATCCGCCCTTGCCTGCGCCCCCGCCTGAACCAGGCCAATGACCGGCACAAGGACGCCGAGAAACCATAGCCAGCCGGTTATCAGATACTTACGGCTGCGAAAGAGATAAATGCAGCAGGCCGAAATTGCCGCCAGCAGCATTATCGATGCAATCAGCCAAGTTATCGAAAAGTTACTGAGGGGATGCGGATAGAAAACCGCCAAACGGCTGGGCCATATCAACTTCTGAATGTATGTTGCGTAGGAAATAACAGCGTTGGCAACTCGATGACTTATGGAAATACTTTCCAGCTCGAGCACAACGCCGCCTCTGTGCTGGGCAATATAAGTAATTGCACTTACAATTGCCGTAAGAATAAACAGAGGAATTTTTTCTGCGAGCAAACGCCAGAAAGAAAGTTGTCGGCGGCATGGTTTTGCCGACCCGGGCGGCAGTGAAATTTCGCCTTGATTTTGACGGCGCCATTCATCCTTCGCAGTCCCCAAGGGACGTAGAATGGATTGGAGCCGTTGCAAAGGCCAGTAATCCAGCAGTAAAAGAACGCACGGCAACGTAACCACAACCGGCTTAGCCATTAACCCAAGCGAAAATGTCAAAACTACCAGCAAATACCTGCCAATACTCGGGCGATCTGCGAATCTGACATAAGCAGCTATGGTCAGCAGCCAGAAAAATGCGCTCAGGACATTTTTGCGCTCGGCTACCCACGCAACCGATTCGACCTGCAATGGATGCACACCAAAAATGGCTGCGACAAAGGCACTCGGCCAAACCGCACCGGTCAGTTTTTTCAAAACAAAAAACAAAAGCAAAACGTTGGCTATATGGAACAATAAGCTGGTCAAATGATGCCCGGAGGGGTTAAGGCCAAATAGTTCGTAGTCTAATAAATGGCTCAGTGAGGTTACGGGGTGCCACATATAAAAATGAGGTCTCGTAAAGGCCCAAACCACAGACTGGAGCGTTAACCCTCCAGTAACGTGCGGGTTTTCAGTGACATACTTATCATCGTCGTATTTGACGAATTTGTGTTTGAGGACCGGCCAGAATGTCCCCAAAGTCACCAGGAGCAAAAAAAGCGGTATCAGGGCTGGCTGATATTTAGCCGGCATCTTATCCATTGTCATAACGCTAATTCTCTTTTCCTCTATCTATCTTTCAGCCAGTTACAGCCATACCCAAGCTATACTTGCGGCTGCCACCCAACACATTATATACCATCCCCAAGCTTACGCTTGAGGCTGCCACCCAATGCCCAACGAAATATAAGGGATGAGTGACAAAATGGGTGGCATCCCTAAAGCCGTGAGGCTTTGGGGATGGCTCCGACATATCTGTTGCGTATTCGCTAAACGTTATACGCTGTACGCTCAAACTTTTTGCCGGTCAGGCGCTCATAAGCCTCGATGTATTTTTTGCTGGTCTTTGCCACGATGTCTTCGGGTAGCTCGACGCCCGGACCGGATTTGTCGAAATTTATACTTTCGAGGTAATTGCGAACGAACTGCTTATCGAAGCTTTCCTGGTCCCTGCCCGGCTGATATTTATCCGCAGGCCAAAAACGTGAAGAGTCCGGTGTCAAAACCTCATCAATCAGGATAATCCTGCCGTCAATCCGGCCCCACTCAAACTTGGTGTCGGCGAGGATTATGCCTTTGCTTTCGGCGTAGTCACTTGCTTTTTTGAAAACCTCGATGCTTCTATCTCGCAGGAACTTTGCCGCCTTTTTCCCGACAATGTCCGCGCACTGCTGGAAACTTATATTTTCATCGTGTGTGCCCCTTTCTGCCTTGGTGGCTGGCGTGAAAAGCAGGTCGGGGAGTTTTTCGCACTGCCTTAAGCCGGCAGGGAGCTTCTGGCCGCAGACCGTCTGACTGTTTTTATATTCTACCCAGCCAGAGCCGGCCAGATATCCTCGCACCACACACTCAACCGGCAGAACCTCGCCTTTTTTGACCAGCATACTGCGGCGAGCTAACTGTTGCGGGTAATTACAAAACGGCTTCGGAAAATTCGCCACATCGTCAGTAATCAAATGATGCTCGACCTGGCCGGACAGAAAATCGAACCAGAATCGTGAAATCCGGGTCAAAATTTCCCCTTTATACGGTATGCCGTTGGCCATAACCACGTCAAAGGCGCTTATCCTGTCGGTGGCAACAATGAGCAGCTTATCGCCCAAATCATAAATGTCACGGACCTTGCCTCGCATTGGCTCAAGCCCGGCTATGTTCGTCTGTAAAACCGTCTCCATAATGACTTCTTCCTTGCCCCGTCATTCCCGCGAAGGCGGGAATCCAGCTTTTTTAATCCTGCTTCTCTTGCTTTATCCTGAAATCAACATAAGCAAATATCTTTTCTTTGACCTTGTTGATATCTGTGGTTGCGGGTAAAAAATCAAGCAGTTTCTTCAAAAACTTGCGGCGCTTTACCCGCTTCAAAGTTGCCGTGAAATTTATATCATAGACCCATCCGAGCTGCAGAAGCTTCACATCATTTAACGTCCGCAGTCTGGTATAATCAATAAGCTCGCCACGCAGAATCGCTTCAATCACCTCAGCCGAGTACGCCGGGTTATCCGGAAACTCCACCTCCAGCAAAAAATTGCCGGGGTTATCCCTGTATTGCCTGTAATATTGCGTCACCACATAAAGGACATCCAGCTTGTCGGCATCGCGTATCAACTTTGAAAACAATAGGCACTGGCCATCCAAATCAGCCGGCAGGTCTTTGCGTCCGTGATATTCAATTGCTTTTTCGATAAGCTCTCTTTCTTCTCCGGCAACTGCATCAAGCACTTTGGCTTCTCGAAGGACCTCTAATCCCAGCAGGCAATGGTCCACACTTCTGAAATCATTATATGTGCGGTACTTTGTAAACTGCTCAAATCGCCCAATGTCGTGAAAAAGCGATATCACCTCGGCCATACGCCTTTGGTTGTCTGTCAGGTTTACCTGGTTAGCCAGATACAGCATCTCCTGACAGACCCGGCGACTGTGGTGTTCCTTGAGTTTCAAGTTGGCATTGAGAAAATCGTCATCGCCGTAAAAGCCGGCTACATAATCATCAAACCAGCGTCTGAATTTTTTTAACTGTTCTTGCTCCACAACTGTAAGTTCCAAACGAAAAACCAAACACGAGGGCAATAATTTACAGCAAAGCGATGGTTTTCACCACTAACTTTTCGGAATAATTCATATAAGCCATTCAAAAACAATTTTCTGGTGGTATAATTGTGCGCGGTTGACCCCGTTAGATAATGCCATTTCTGTCTATCTAACGGGGTTGATACGAGAATGGAACCGGCTGATTCGAGTCCGCCGGCGAAAAGGAGAATAGAAATATGCCTACCGTTAAGGATGTTGTTGTTAGAAAGCCAACAGAAAAGGAATCGACTGCCTGCAAGGCCTGGCCTATCTGGAAGTGCGAACCCAGCACCTTCGACTGGGCATACACTGAAAAAGAAACGTGCCTATTATTAGAAGGCAAGGTAACGGTTACCGACGGTAAATTCTCGGTAAGCTTCGGCCCCGGCGACCTGGTCATCTTCCCCGAAGACTTAGAGTGCACCTGGCACGTCCACCAGGCCGTTACAAAACACTACAACTTCGGATAACGGCACCCCGTTTTGCGAACGAAACAATGCAGATAAGTAGGATGGGCTTTAGCTCATACAGGCGATTGGTGGGCAATAGCCCATCCTACCAGATCTCATTTCTTTAGTTCTAATCTAATCTGCCGGCGGACCAGCGGATAGCGCGAGCAATAAGCTGGCGGTAGGTTGTGTCGGCATAAACGCTTGGGCCGTGACCAACCTGGATGGTACAGACCTTTGCTTTGCCGTAGGTTCTTACCCAGCCGATTGTTTTATCGCTGCTGGCTTCATCGGTAGTCAAAAGCACCTGGTTATCCTTTTCAAAGCCGCAGTTTTTGTAAATCTCATCGTGCGCCTTAAAATCGCCCAGGTTGCGAGTAATCGGATGCTTTGTATTCTCTATGTGCACCGCAAAATCCACATCGTGCTTATAGGTGGCCGCCGGGTGCGTTACGCCGCCCTCTGTAGTCTCTTTCAAATAGTATTTGCTGCCGATGATTTTGGGATACTGGGGCCACTCTTGAAATGAGCCAATGGAGTGATGCAGCGCCACAACGCCCACGCCGCAATTGAGCAGCTTGATGAAATTTTCCTGCCGCTTCGGCGATATATTCTGCGTCATATTGAATAGAACTATCACATCGTAATCCCACTTGCTGATGTCTTCAAAAAGCTCACTGTGGTCTTTTTGCACCGCCTCGACATATTCGATGTCACTGTAGCCCTTGAACAGCGAAAAGAACGGTTCGTGTTCGAAGTCGTGGCCGCCGGTGACTACTACGGCCTTGAGCTTTTTTGGCGCTCCCGGAGGCAGTATTTTAACCATTATGTTCTTGAAATAAACGATGCTTTTGGGGTCGTGTCCCTGAAGGGCGAAGGTGCCGCTGGATAGTCTTCTGCCGGGCCAGCCCTCGGAGCTGAAGTTCTCCGGTTCGGTCCAGTCCACGGTTGTTATACCGTTGACCTTTATGATAATCCGTTTGCCCCGAACGATTATGTGCTGGGTGAACCATTCGTTATCTTTGGACGGCGGCTGACGCACATTTTCGACGTCGTACAGACTGCCGGTCTTTTTCCAGTCGCTGTGGGTGTTGTTGACCTGGACCTCGTAGCCCTTCTTTGGCCAATCGGTCTCCTGATAGGTGGTGTGGAAATATATGCCTGAGTTGGCTCCCGGTTTGGTCATCACGTCGGCCTTGAACTCGAAATTGGTGAAGTTGGTGTCTGCAACGGGTCCGACGTAGAACAGATGACTTCGTTCACCGTGCACAACTATCATGCCGTCGCGGACGGTAAAGGTGCCCTTGTTCTCGCTGGCCTTCCAGCCGTTCAGCGTCTTACCGTCAAAGAGCGTCTGCCAGCCCGCCATACGTGCGGCGGGCGAGCCTTCTTTGCCAGCCGCCTTTTCCTCCGCGAATCCACCCTGCTGGAATCCTGCAAGGATGATACACGATACCATCAGCATTAAACCTAATCTTCTTGCCATTTGAGTTTCTCCTTAATGTAGTTCGTAGTTCATTGTTATTAGTTCGTAGATAGTTCTGAGTTCATAGTTTATCGAAGAACCACTTTTGAAAGAGCATTATAGTGTCCAGGGGCTGCGCATCACTCGCGTGAGCCGGCGGTTGGCTGCGTCATTATTAACGAAACGCTCTTTCACCGGGTCCCAGTTAAGTTTTTGCTCAAGCCGAATAGCGATATCGCTAATCTGGCATATCGCATCCCCCCGCACCGCCTCATCAACCGGACATATCGTCGCGGCCCGGCTCTTCACACAGTCCAGCAAATTCCTGACGTGGTTATTGCTCTCATACAGGCGAATGTCACTTGGTCCGAACTGCGTGGAAAGCAGCTCTTTCGGATGAGCGTTAATGCCTTCGCGGTCAACGTGCACCCATCCCTCGGTTCCCTCGAAAGCTGTGCCGTGAGAGGTTGTTCTTCCGTAGCGTTTCTGCCATTCCTCCGGGAAGGGGAATCCGGTAAAGTTTAAGGTGATGCCGCTTCCATACTTGCAGACAACATTCCAGTTCATTGCCGTGTCGCATACACCCTTGGTAGGCCAGGTGCCTTTGCCTTCGATTTCTATCGGGCCCGAAAGTTTATCACCGCCGCCCCAGAGGGCGATGTCGATAGGATGGATGCCCCAGCCGGCTATAAACCCGATGGCGTAGTCGGAGATGAACCACCATAGTTTATTGGAGCAGCGGTCCTCGGTGTAAGGCGTAAAAGGAGCCGGCCCCAGCCACATATTGTAATCCAGCCACTCCGGCGCCGGCACCGGCTTTGGTGAGCCGCCGGACTCGCTGCCGGGCGACCATACATTTATGGTGTGCAATTTGCCGATTCGGCCGTTGCGAACCAGCTCGCAGGCAAAACGAAAATCGCGGCTGGACCGCTGCTGGGTGCCGAACTGAAAGACCCGCCCGTGGCGGTGCACGGCCGCACGCAGCGCCTGGTCCTGCTCTAAACTTATGCCCAGCGGCTTTTCGACATAAACGTCCTTACCTGCCTTTACTGCCGCCAGCGCTACCAGCACGTGCCAGTGGTCGGGCGTGGCGACGAGGACGACATCGATATCATCGCGGCCAATCAGTTCACGAAAATCGTTGTAGGCGGCACAGCCGGTATCCTGGTAATATTTATTAACACTATTCTGAGCTGCTTCGCGGACGTTGCTTTTGACGTCGGACACCGCCACAACACGAACGTCCTTTTGAGCAAGAAAATTGCCCATTACCGCACTACCCTGAGGCCCGACGCCGACACAGCCAACGGTGATTCGCTTGCTGGCAGCGACCTCGCCTGCCTTACCGAGCGCCGAAGGCCGGATGATGTATGGAAAACCTACTGCCCCCGCCGCCATCCCCACAGTTTTTTTCATAAAACCGCGGCGTGTAATATCTCTGCGACTCTGCATAATTCAACTCCTTGCCCGCTATCCTTAGCGGCGGGCTTGCCTTTCGGTTGTCTTTTTGTCCCTATACCTGCCTAAGAAACAGATAAAGCTTAATCGAACAACCAGCCACCGTCAAATCAAAAACCTGAACCGTAGGATATGCTGGAGTCATTTCCGCCAAAATGATTGCAGTATAATCTGCCGGTATGCCGAATGAAATATGGATTAAATTACCTTGCTGTCTTTTACAAAAGACTCGGGAGAAAATAACAAAATTTCGGACCTTGAGATTGTAGCAACCAGAGCAAAGGTATAGAATAACAGCGGACATAAATGGCATATAGCAAAGGCCAGGAAAATCTTTACGTGTGCCTTTTAGCTTTACAAATCCAGCAAAACGGAATCGGCCAAAATAGTCCTGCATTTATGTAAACGGTGAGAAACTATGGAATTTAAGATTGAGCCGGCAGAAAGGATAACGCGTTTGCCTCCGTATTTGTTTTCGCGGCTGAACGCGCTGAAACTTGCCAAACGCCAGGCAGGCGCAGACATTATTGATTTAGGGATGGGGAATCCTTCAGATGGGGCGCCACAAGTTGTAATTGACAAACTGTGCGAAGCAGCCAGGGACCCGCGTAACCACCGCTACAGTGCATCGAAAGGCATTAAAAATCTGCGAATGGAAGTGGCGAAAAAATACCAGCGCAACTGGAACGTCCAGTTAGACCCTGAAACAGAAGTGCTGGCCTGTATCGGCTCGAAAGAGGGCTTCAGTCATCTATGCCTGGCAATGTTAGGCCCGGGTGATACCGCCATTGTGCCCGACCCGGCATTCCAGATTCATAACTACGCCGTCGCACTGGCGGGGGCAAATGTGATAACCGTTCCACTGGGAACCGACCAGAAGTTCCTCGATACTATTGCGATGGTTTGTGAGCATCTGTATCCGAGGCCGAAACTGCTTATTCTCAACTTCCCGCATAACCCCACGGCGCTGACGGTAGATGAGGGATTCTTTGAGACGGTCGTGGACCTGGCCAATCGATTTAAGATTGCCGTCATTCAAGACTTCGCATACGGCGAGACGTGCTTCGACAGCTATAAAGCCCCGAGCTTTCTTTCGGTTAAAGGCGCCAAAGATGTGGGCGTCGAGCTTACCACAATGAGCAAGCCCTATAATATGGCTGGATTCCGCATAGGTTTCGTGGCAGGCAACAAAGATATGGTCGGTTACTTAGCCACAATAAAGGGCTACTACGACTATGGTATATTCCAGGCGGTGCAGATAGCCGGCATCATCGCAATGCGACAATGCGACGCGGATATTGTCGCCCAAAATAAAAGATACCAGTCTCGCCGAGATGTAGTCTGTGAGGGCCTCGCAAGAATCGGCTGGCAGGTCGAAAAACCCCGCGCCACTATGTTCGTATGGGCGAAAGTCCCGCCGGAGCACACCAAAGGCAAGGGCACTATTGACTACGCTATGGACCTGCTGGAGTATGCAGATGTCGCAATCGCACCGGGCAGAGCTTTTGGCGAAAACGGCGAAGGGTATATGCGAATCGCTCTGGTGGAAAATGAGCAGCGCCTCCGGCAGGCAATCCGCAATATCGGCCGATTCATACGCAAAAGCCAATAAAACTACGGTTTCAGGCAGGGAAGGTCAACCACCGCTCAAGCGGCTGTGCGTAGGCGGAAAATGGTTTTTTTAGTGGCGGTGCATCACAAAAACAGCAGTAGATTCGGTAGCGGAAAGCAACTTTTTGAAAAAATTCTTATAAAAATTACGCTATTTTCCCTGCTCCAAACCCCGCATTCTGCCCTTGTTAAAGATGATTTTAGACTGCCAAACCGACTTTCCCGTAGTAACCATCAAAATTTTTGGCAGAAAAACCCTTGACTTCTGGGTAAGGCCTCGGTCCAATAATCTCACTTAAATTTTACTGGGTCAAGGATATAGGCCTTATATCATCGCAAAGGAGAAACCAAACAAGGAGGTGACGGTGCGATGAGGCAGCACAATGCAATTGGATGGCAGGGTGCAAGGACGGCTATCTTGATTATTACGGCGGTTTTGCTTACGCCCGTCTATTGCCAAGCACTCGGTGTGGCGCTCCTTCTTCAGCAAAGCCCCGCTCAGGGCGGAACAATAATTCCAGGCCCAGGTGTGCATGACTTCGCGCTAAATTCAGAAGTCACTCTGACCGCGATTCCGAAACGCGGTTATCATTTCGTTTGTTGGCTGGGTGATGTCGCCGACCCAACATCAAACACCACTATCGCCCTTCTTAATAAGCCGAAAATCATTATTGCGGTGTTTGAGCAGAACGAATATAACACCTTGAGCGTGGAAGCAAATACACCCGGAGGCGCGGGCGGCGGTGCGGTCGCTATTGTTCACAGGTCTCCACCGCTGTATAATCCATTCAAAAAATATATCCCCGAACCGCCTCTGGAACCACCTGAACCGCCAGAGCCGCCAATACCTGAACCAGCAACCGCACTATTGTTGGCATTAGGCAGCCCGGCATTATTGATGAGAAGACGCAGCGCATAAGGTGGCCCGTTACGGCAAAGTGCCGAGAGCGCTAATTTCGGCTCCGGCGAAAGCTAACTCTACTCAAATTTATAACCACACGTATTTGCAGTAATAAACTCAGACTTTGCGCGCGGATATTTTCTGCAATTTAATGGCCGGAGAGCATAGACTGAACAGCAGGATGTTCCGTCCTCTCCGAACTTGAGGAAGGGACAGATATTGGGCAATTTACAACATTCCCCGCAATTGACGCATTCGCCCTTGCGGCTTTTAGAAACAGGCAGTATTGAAGTGCAAGTCCTTTTTATTTTGGCAGACCACGTATTTTTTCTTTTCTTGTCGGCCATAGGTCCAAAATCACAAAAACACCGCCTTGAAAGCAAACGCGATAATGCATTGTCCCCAGCTTGTGCTAAGTTGTCAAGCCGGTTCCGCGATTGATTGCTCTAAGATTCGTGGGACTGTTTCCTGCTCGATTTCACTGCAGGACATTATACGAATCGCCAGAACATTGAGGGAAACAACAGAACGGTACGCCGGTCTTGTTTTGAAAATTGACATTTTTGGAATTTGGATTTTAGCCCGCCTTCGCGGGGACGCTTCGGACCTTAGCAGAAGAACCCTATTCCCATTATTAAGCTGCCCTGTAAGATTAATCGACGCGGCGTGGAACATTCGTAATTCGCATCTTATGTGATGGGTGGTTGGAGCGCCTGTGTCCTGACCTGTCGGCACAGAAAGGAGGGCGGATGCATTTTTTACGCTGCAAATGGTCTCTCCCGCGAAAAAAGTGAAAAAATAATTGCCCCGACAAATTTTTTTGGCCGGTTTTCCCCTATAGAAAGGTCGTAAGCTCTTGTAAATGCGGAGGTTATGTGCCTCACAAAGTCCTAATTAGAAATTTGCTCACATTTTGTTAAAAATTTCCTTGACAAGAACATAGCTAATCTGGCATAAATAGGCAAACTGGATGCGGTGAAGAAAGTGGATAGAGGGTGCTTTGCGTTGAGAGCAGCGCTTATAGGTTAGCAGTTTGATTGAAAGCTCTCAGCAGCTTTTCTCACAGGAGGAGAGGGCAAGCCCCATAAAAAAAAGTTGTCTGACAAGCACAGGTTTGGTGAAGATTCTTGCCGCTTGCTTTGTGTTGTTTGAGACAAACATAAACTAACGATTGTTGAGGTGGTGTGTGTTTGTTGAAAGCAGCGAGCGTTTTGGCTTACAGCCAAAGCGACTATGTGTTTTTTGAAAACGAAAACAGGGAGGAGTATTATTATGAAAAAGTTGATTTTACAGTTTTTTGTGTTTGGTGTTATCCTTGCGATGGCGTCGGCAGCGAACGGTGTAGTTACGTTAGTAGGTGGAACAGCCAGCATCACGGCGAATGTCAATGACATTGTGGTTGTTACAGTCTATTCGAATGCAGTCGGTGCGCGGACCTGGGGAGTTTACCTGCGGAATAATGCTCCGAATGCCGATTTGCAAAATGCTGCGGTAATATTAACTACCGCTACTGTGCAGGGTGCGGGTAACGAAGCGCTCGTTACCCTAACAGACCCTGCCGGTTACGACGGTGATAATTACCGGGCTCAGCAAAGTGGAGGTAGTGGGAGCACTAAGATTTATGCGAACGTCAACTGGTCCACTGTGCAGTTCGTAGGTCATGCTGTAGGCACCTACTATGTTGATTTGTATGATTACACCGCGTCCGGCGGCTCGTATTCGAGCCCGCCGACGCCGGCGAATACCAAGACTATTACAGTTGTCCCTGAGCCGGCAACCATTGCTCTGCTTGGCCTTGGTGGAATGACTTTGCTCGGCATTCGCAAGAAGAAACGCTGATACTTTCTAAAAGTGTCAGTTAACCGGTACTTTCGTATCAGTTCGGGGCCTATCCCAAGTAAATCGGGATAGGCCCCGGTTGTTTTTATGGGTAATCCGTAGGAAAATGTTACGTAGTTCAGGGCAGTTTACTGGAAAAATCTGCGTGCAATGCCGTGTTTTTGGGACTTAGTCGCACAGCCCGTAAATAAATATAAAATCACCGGCTTGACATAGTTGATACCAGTCCGCAAGGGGGGTATAATGCTCACATAGTCATAAACAACGAAACTGTGTCATAATTTGGAGGTTTATAGCTATGTTACTTTGGGCTTTTAGAACCATCTTTATTATCGTTGTCGTCGGCGTTCTGCTGGTCAGCGCCACTTCTGAGGTGATGACCTCACAGCAGAATTCACCCAGTTGGTGGGCAGTAGTGATAAGCGGTTCAGGGATGATGGTCTTTGTTTTCTTTCTGGACATTCTTACGCCTAAAAAGAAATTTCGCGCCCTGGCAGGCGTGTTTTTCGGCCTGCTGGTTGGTATGCTTATCAGCGGCGCCCTGGCACCGGCGGTGGATATGATAGCTGACACATACCGAATCGAGCTGATCCCCGAGGCAATTGCAGCAATCAAATGGATGCTGGGGATATGTATATGTTTTCTTACGATTAGTATTGTGATGAGAACCAAAGATGACGTGCGTTTTGTGATTCCTTATGTCGAGTTTACCAAACAGACCAAAGGTGCGCGGCCGCTGGTTCTGGATACTTCGGCAATTATCGACGGGCGCGTTGCGGATTTGTGCCAGACCAAATTGTTCGACGCTCCGGTGGTTGTCCCGCGATTTGTGCTCACGGAGCTGCAGGTGATAGCGGATTCCGCCGACAAGCTTAAACGTAATCGCGGCAGACGGGGACTTGACATATTGCACAAGATGCAATCAAGTTCGGCCTTTGATGTGGAGATTGATGATAGTGTGATTCCGGAAGTCGAGGAGGCCAAAGGCGTTGACCAGAAGCTGATGATGTTTAGCAAGAGCCGCAATGGCAGGCTGGCAACCACGGACTATAACCTCAGTAAGGTTGCACAGGTGCGCGAGGTGGATGTGGTTAATATAAACGATTTGGCCAACTCGCTAAAAGTTGTTGTCCTGCCGGGTGAAGCTATGGAAGTTAAAATCATAAAGCCCGGCGAAGAGGCAGAGCAGGGAATCGGCTATCTGGACGACGGGACGATGGTCGTCGTTGAAAGCGGGCGGAACAAAATTGGGCGGGAAGTGACTATAAGCGTAACCAGCTCACTGCAGACCTCCGCCGGTAAGATGATTTTCGGCAAATTCGAGGGCTTTGCGCAAGAGACGGAAAGAAACATACGGCAATCGCCAAGCAAAAGGCCGGCCGAAATGAGCACATAAGTTGTTAGTCGATAGTGGATAGTCGTTAGTGGCTGGTAGTTGGTGATTGGGGATGTTTGCCAGAGCGCAGTTTGGACCTCAACAGACATCTGAGGAAAACAACAATCGCTAACATATAGCCGACCGCGAATAACGGCCAATAGAAATGCGACTGGAAATCCGGTCTGGCAATATGGAGGCCGGCAATACAAAAAGAGGCGCCCACAATAAGACCAGCCACAGCGAAAATAACCCATTCCATCGCGGTTACTTTGAGAGGGCTGGCACAACAGCCCCGATATAGTATTATCCCGGCAAAAAGAAGCAGTGTGACCGAGATAAGGACCGGCGCGAGAACCGGTGAGGCCCAGGTAATTGGTATTAGAAATAATATGTCCCAGTCCATAATCGAGGCGGGCCAGTTAAGAAGAGCTTTGAGCCAGACGTAATAGAATATATCCCAGACCGCAAATATGGTTAAAAAATAAGCGAATCGCTGTTGAAGACCCTGGCCTGACAGCCATGCAGCAGTAAGGATTAAAACTATCGTAGCGGCTTCCCTGCCGACTTCAGTGAATAAAAGCGGCCTCCACAGTGAGCTGACACCAAAATTAGTAAGAGGGAAAGTAAAGCCGTCGGGATGAAAGATTGTTCGTAAATACACAACCACGGCGGCCTCAATGTATCCAAAGGCAACACCGAAGACAACAACGATGCAGAATCTTTTGAGTGTTGTTCTTAACGGTTCAGAACACATATCCAAAAAGCCAGTCCAACCTTGTCTTTACCTCAGCAGATTTTGCAATTCCTGCAGCAGTGCGGGAATGATTTCGCCTTCCGGGACTACCGAAATTTTTTGGCCCTTGCGGTAGATGAAGGCCTTGTTCTTTGCGGCACAGATGGCCAGGTCGGCATCGGCGGCTTCGCCGGGACCATTGACCACGCAGCCCATTACCGCGACACGCAGCGGTTTATTAATTGTGCTCAGGGCTTTTTTGACCTGGCGTGCCAGCTTTACTACATCCATCTGGGCCCTTGCGCAAGTCGGGCAAACTATAAGTTCGGGGGTGGCACGTTCATATAGGCCAAGTGCGATTAGAATCTCTTTTGCGATTCTGGTTTCTTCGACAGGGTCGCCGGCGGCGCTTACTCTGATGGTGTCACCAATACCTTCTGCCAATAGTGTCCCGAGGGTAAGGGCTGAAGGTATTTGGGCGTCTTCAGGCAAACCTGCGTGAGTGAGGCCGAGGTGGATTGGATAGTCGAAGGTTTTTGCAATGGCGCGGTTGATTTCGATGGTTCTTGACGGGTCGCTGCTTTTTGCACTGAGGACCAATTGAGTGAAATTGCGACCTTCAATAAGCCGGACGTATTTTTTCATTTCCTTTAACATCAAAGAGGTGCGCTCCCTGAGTGTGACAGGGACCTTTTTGAGGTCTCTGATGCTTGCTTCGTTGACGCCAATGCGGACAGCCGTTCTGTGCATTTTGGCTGCGTCTATTATTCGCAGGATGTCCTTGCGATTTTTTATATTGCCGGGGTTCAGCCGTATCTTGGCGGCCCCTGCCTCTATAGCTTCGACAGCGCGGTCGGGGCTGAAGTGGATATCGGCGATTAGAGGGACATTTACTTTTTGGACAATCTTTGCAAAAGCGGCGGTATCGGCACGTGTGGGAACGGCAATTCTGATCAATTTGCAGCCTGCCTGGACAAGCTGATTTATCTGCCTTACACAACGGGCAATATCGACCGTCGGCACTTTTGTCATCGACTGGATGACAACGGGAGCACAAGAGCCGATTTGCACCGACCCGACCTCAATGGCTTTAGTTTTTCTTCTTTTAATCATATTTAATTTTTTGCCACAAAGGCACCAGGACACCAAGTCTTTTTAATTTATAAATTCTTTGTGACTTTGTCCGTCCTCCGTAGAAGTTCTACTTCGGAGGATGGATGTCTTCGTGGCTAATCCTTTTTCTTTGCAAAATTGTAGCTTGTTCTATTGTTTTGGGCAAATTAAAATACGGACAGAAAGTATGACCCCGCAATAAATTGCGTGGCTAAATACAACGTGATATGGGCTCACTACTAATATATTTCGCTGTGCTATTGTTTATCGCCTATCTGGGCTGGGGGGTGACGCTCTACATAATGCAGCCGAAGCTATTGTATTTCCCTGTGCGGCAGATGCCCTATACCCCCGCGGAAGTGGGGCTGGAGTTTGAGAATATAATATTCAAAAGCGCAGACGGTTTGAGATTAAACGGTTGGTATGTCCCTGCCCCGTTAGAGACCCAAAGGGAAAAGTCTCTAACGGGGTTAGTCCAGGCTGGTGATTCGTTTCCAACGGGGCCTGCAGAAAATTCACAGCTTACGATTTTGTTCTGCTACGGCAACGGCGGCAATATGATGCACTGCCTGGATAGCATAGACATCTTCCATGACCTGGGGCTGAACTGTTTTATTTTCGACTATCGCGGCTACGGCAATAGCCAGGGCAAGCCCGGCGAGGAGGGAACATACCTCGATGCCGAGGCGGCATACAAATGGCTGACCGAAGAAAAGAAAATATCGCCGGATAATATCATTGCCTTTGGCAGGTCTCTGGGCGGAAGTATCGCAGCACACCTGGCAACTAAAAGCAAGGTGGGAGCTTTGGTCATCGAGAGCACTTTTACATCTTATGTTGACATTGGCAGGAAATTTTACCCCTATATGCCTGTGCGGTGGTTTGCCAGATTCAGCTACAACACGGTTCAGTATATTAAGGAAGTTCTCTGCCCGGTAGTGCTAATTTATAGTAGAGACGATGAAGTTGTGCCTTTTGAGTTTGGCCTGGAGTTATATGAAGCTGCGAACGAGCCGAAAAAGTTTGTCGAGATTTTCGGCGGCCACAACGATGGTTTTCTGGTGTCCGGTGAAATTTATAAGAATGCCTGGAAATCCCTGAAGGAATATAAAAGACGACCCCTCTCCCACCGAGCTTTTTAGGGTTGCGGTCTTCCCTGCATCCCGCCTTGACGGACTAAACACCCCCCAAACCGACCTTTGGGGAACAAGAATCTTTCATAACTACCGCTTAATCATATACTTAGCCCCCGGTTTTAATAGGGGTTGTCTGCCTAAAAATAAAATCGGTCAATCTGAATTACCTAAATTGCCTCCGACCGCAAACGAATGCCCTCGTTAGCCCGGAATTATTGAGGAAGCTATGACAAAGTAGTCGTTTTTAGAAAATACGAACAAAACTTTGCTAATTTTTGAAAAATTCCCGTGTTTTTCTTGACGGAAGGGTGGGTAATTTGGTATAAAAGATAATAGTAAAATCCATAGATTTTGGGACCTATGTGGATAACGCCGTTCGCAGGTAAAATAATGGAGAGCTAATTTAAGGAGGTAAAAAGCAGCAAAAATTTTCGCATCCCAAATGAAATAACTTAACCTTTTTCGAGGAAGGAGGTAGAGCCGAGTCCTATAAAACTAAGATGTGCAGAATAAGCACACGATGACAGAGAGGGTGCATATCTTTTAAGTTTTTTTGATTACTTGTGTGGAGAGTGTCCGAAACAGGCATAGTGTATGGTAAAAATGTTAATTTTTGTTGAGAACAAAGGTTTGTTTTGGTGTGTGGCCAAAACGTAATGTATTTTAACTTCTTTTGAAGGAGGATTGTTATGTGTAAAAAATTGATTTATTTAGTTTCTTTTGCTGTGGTGCTGGTACTGGCCAACAATGCCGCCGCTGGTCTGATCGCGCACTGGGCGTTTGATGACGGTTCCGGCACGACCGTTTGGGATAGCTCCGGCAACAATTATCATGGCACCATCGTGGGAAATCCGGACTGGACCAATGATGCTATCGTCGGCGGCGCGCTACACTTTGATGGCTCAACTTACGTTGTGGTTAGTGACCAGATTGGTACGTTCAAAACCTTTTCAGTCACCTTGTGGTTCAAGTACGACTCGTTTATACCGGATTGGAATTCGATTTGGCACAATAACGGCTGGGAGAGCGGATGGCTCCACCACATGGTCACCAATTACGAAGGGGAAGATGTTCATGTGCAATTCGCCGTCAACGGAGCTGGCGATCAGTTCGGAGTCACTCCTATAGAGACCGATATCTGGTACTTCTCCACGGTAACGTACGACAGTACGACAGGGGAAATGAATTTCTACCTCGCCACCGCTGATGAAACAACGGTCAATTTAGATGTAGCCCTGACGGTCAGCGGTCCTGCCGTAACTATTACGGCCGGGCAAATCGGCGGCTGGGAAGGCGACAGACTTTCGAAGGCTACCTTTGACGACATGCGCATGTACGACCGCGTGCTAACGCCAGCGCAGGTACAGGACCTGTTTAAGGGCATCGATCCAGCATGGGTAAAGGCCGAGAACCCCGATCCGGCTGATGGCGCGATAAATGAGCCAGATAAAACAAGCCTTAAGTGGACGGCAGGTGATACTGCAGTCGCACACGATGTGTATTTCGGCACCGACGAAACTGCTGTAACCAATGCCGACACATCTTCGTCTGAGTACATAACAACGACGGACCAGTCGACGACGACCTGTTCCGACACACGTATTATTGATGTTCAAAAGCCGACAACGACTTATTTCTGGCGTATCGATGAGCTTCAGGAAGACGAGACGGTAGTCAAGGGCGATGTCTGGCGTTTTACAACGGCTGGTCTGAAGGCCCATAGTCCTTATCCGTCTGATGGCGTCGTCCTGGTGGACCCAGATGTCGTTCTTAGCTGGGTTGCAGGCTTCAGTGCCAAAGTAACAAAAGGACACGAGGTGTACTTCGGTACCGACTACAATGCCGTGCTTAATGCCACTACTTCCGATAAAACCGGCATATATAAAGGCGTGCAGACTGGTACGACCTTCGACCCCACTAAACCACCCCTAAACCCCTTGACGCTTAATACTACATACTACTGGCGTATTGATGAGAACAATAAGACCGCACCCCTGGTTAGCAAAGGCGATGTGTGGCGCTTTACGACAACTCTGCCGCAACTGGGTTCGGTCACGCGTGAGTTATGGCTGAATATAACTCCTGCGGGTTCGACAAGTCTGGCTGCGCTGTACAACTGGCCCACCTACCCCTGGAGTCCGGATGTGAGCGGTACGGTACCGATGCTTGACTCACCACAGACGTCACCGGACCTAGAGGATTATGGTGGCCGGATGCACGGTTGGTTGTATCCGCCAATGACAGGTGACTATACGTTCTGGGTTGCCAGCGACAATAATGGCGAACTGTACCTTAGCACCGATGAGAATCCGGCTAATATGCAGCTTATAGCCGAGGTTCCAGACTGGACCGACTACCAGGAGTGGGATTATTATGTTGAGCAACAGTCGGCACCGATAACACTGACGGCCGGCAAGAAATACTACATCTCTGCGATGTGGATGGAAGGCGGTGCCGTAGACCACTGCTCAGCGGCCTGGTTAGGTCCTCCTTTGAGTCCTATCTCCAGTAGAGTGGTTATTGACGGCGACTATCTGGAGCCGTTTGTGCAGTATTGGGCGTATAATCCGAGTCCGCCCAATGGTACTGGGGGAGTAGGTTCAACGCCTACTCTTAGCTGGTTGGCGGGAAAGCATGCCGTTTCGCACAATGTCTATATCGGCTCTGATGCAGCCGCTGTGCTCAATGCTACTACCTCGACGGCCGGCATATATAAAGGCAACCAGGTCGGTTTGACCTACCCCGCCGGACCTCTGGCGCTTAGCACTATCTACTACTGGCGTATCGATGAGGTCAATAACCTTCACCCCGACAAGTTGTGGAAAGGCACGATTTGGGCATTTAGAACTGTCGGCGGCGCCGGCGGTTTGTTAGGGATGTACTTCCACTGGACCGGCCCCGATATTCCGATACCTCCGGAGCCGTTCCTGACTTTAGTTCTATCCCGCATAGACCCAACGGTGGAC
>Ga0315279_10000987_pt1 | contig 49544 bp, 54 predicted proteins | sample YL17G06_20_MG_FD_203694 | JGI IMG/M metagenome (GOLD analysis project Ga0315279, IMG submission 203694) | Sediment microbial communities from Yellowstone Lake, YNP, Wyoming, USA - YL17G06_20 | ecosystem: Environmental > Aquatic > Freshwater > Lake > Sediment | place: USA: Wyoming | collected... | reverse complement strand
CGTGCAAGAGACAATAGCGAAAACTCAATCATGGGTCTATTAACGAGACGAATGCACGCCTTGCTTGTCTCTGCCGTTAGCGGAAGCAAACGCTTGGCTTTGCCACCGACTGGGATTATTACTCTCAACCTTTCTGGCGCATAGTTGGCATTCAAAACGTTGTCACCAACAAACTTCTTAACGATTTATTCAAATGAAGCGTATTAAACTTTCGAGTATAAACGTGAATTTTATAACTTACTTTGCTGAAAGCTTTAAGCAAACAACTTCAAGGCTTGAATGGCAATGAGCAAAATAGTCGGCTACTTGCGCTTGATGCGTCCAATAAATTGTGCAATGATGGGAATCGCCGTCATAACAGGAGCTGCTCTCGCAAGCCCAAGAGACCTGAACACACTATGGCTGAGTTTGGTTTACGGCTTCATTACAGGATTTACGCTAACGGCTGCTTCCATGACAATAAATGACTATTATGATCGGCGAATCGATGTTGTAAACGAGCCAAAACGTCCGATTCCAAGCGGCATCATCAAGCCAAGAGAAGCTTTGGTTTTTGCGTCCATCCTAACAATCGTAGGTTTCTCATTTGCGTATCTAACGAACATGCTCTGTTTTGTGACAGCCATATTTGCATGGCTAGTCTTCGTGACTTACACCACGATTGGAAAACGAAGCGGATTACCTGGCAATCTTCTCGTCAGCACGTGTGTAGCAATACCGTTCATCTATGGAAGCCTTGTCATTGCCAGTGTAATAATGCTGAATGTTTTGGTATCTGCTTCTATCTCTTTTCTTTCAAACACTGGTAGGGAAGTAACAAAGGGAATCGTTGACGTTCAAGGCGACAAGACACAAAATGTGAAGACTTTGGCTGTGCGATTTGGAGAGAGGACAGCCGCTATAGCAGCAGCAGTCTTCTATCTTTCTGCAGTTCTCCTGAGTCCCATACCTTGGATCCTGACCCTTGTCTCCTTCTGGTTTATCCCTCTAGTAGCGATAACTGATTTTGGCCTTGTTCTTTCTTCGGTAACGTTGCTTCGGAATTATTCGAGAGACAGTGCGAGGAAGATCAAGAATACGGTTCTTTTGTGGTTTACTGTGGCGTTGCTGGCTTTTGTTGCTGGCGCTCTAGGGTGATATGCCCATCAGTCTTCAGATCACGATAGAAACTGAAAGCCAAATCTTCATAGTCTTTGATGGCTTTCTTCTCCTCAGGTGTATAGACAGGATCATCATAGAATCTCAAGGGTGCCTCAAGAAATTTGATGAAACCAAACCATTTTTCCTTGCTCACTTTGTCATTGTTGGACACTCCATCTTCCCCTCAAGCATCTTTCTTTCCAATGCTTTGTCCCAAACATCCTCTCTTTTTCTCTCTCAATCACTTGGGAAATTTCAGATCTGTTGAAGTCTCTTTCCATTGAGAAGTTCTAATGCTTCATAAGGATTGCCACATTCAGGGCAGCTAAACACACATACGCACAGACAAGCTGCATACCCACAGACCTTCTCACTCAATGGAGTGTGCTCAAGTAGCAGCTCTCATGATAGATCTTTCGTCTGCTGAGTCCACCTTTGACTGAGATTATTTTCTGTCCTATCAAGAGATTTTTCCCACATCTAACGCAGCAGGGCTTAGGCACAGGATCAAGACTTTTGACAAGAGCCACGAGCTGTGTGGTCAGTGGTGGATCCTCGACTCTCCAAGAGCCTTGATAACCTGCTGTCTTTAAGGACTGAACCAAGAAGGGCAGAAGTTGCTCAGGTGACGTGCCATAGACTGTGATTCCTATGTCATGCCCTCTGAAATCACTCAGTCTCAAATACACCCTGTCCTCTCTTGCTGTGAACCGATCCCTGAGATTGGGACTCGCCAGCCTTGCCAAGATTGTTCTGGTCATTGTGTAGGTGCGGTTCTTGCTCAAGCTTCAGCTCTCCAAGGATCCTCTCTGCCCTTAGAAGCGTATTAAGGATTTCATGTGAAGCCTTGTCTTGACTACTACTCTGGGCAGGTGGAGTAGCATAGCCAAGGACAGCCTCACATCCATCCTCTCTTTTTTCTTCATTGAAATGTGAGTTCTGCCTGAGTTATCTGTAGCCCAAGGGCATCTTGATATTCAAACCAAGCGATGCAGCCTTTGATGGCAGTCTCAGGGATCCTTGTTTGGTTGTCTCCCCATAAAACATGTCCCATTGTGTAGTTCACCTGTTCTGAGGGATAGAGTGACAGATCTGGCATATTGAATCTTGAACTCATAATGGTGTAAGTCGTGTTGACGGAAAGGACAAGTCCCCATCTTCTAATGAGAGCTGTGAGAGGGCTATCATTGACCACTTTTCCCCAGATGTCGAAATTTAGTTCATCAGCTGTCCTCTGATAGAGACCGTAGCCTTCAATGAAGACCGTCAGTTTTGCTCTTTGAGGTAATGGGTACCATTCACGATAGGTGTTGACTGCGGTGAAGCTCAAGGCCAAGATCGACAGGACTAAGGCCATGTTCTCTGTCTTCTTGAGCCATTTCTTCCATTTTCCTACTTGCTTTTTGTCCTCTGATTTCTCCTCCACTTCGGATCCTTGTGCCTGTTTTTTCTGTCGTCTGTACTTTTCTCCCTTCAGAGACCCTATCAAGTAGAAAAGAGAAGCGATGAAGAGCAGAGTGAGAAATGCTGCAGAAAATGCCATCCACTCTTCCACAATTTTCCCACCCAACCAATAGAAAAGAACATCATAGAGACCTTGCACAGCAAGAGAGATCATCACACCCCAAACTATTCCTTCCTTGTCAATCATTCACATACACTTCCTGAGTCAATCTTGTAAGAATGACTCCCATAAAAAGAGTGCAGACGACAAGACAACGTCTGAAGGATAGTTATAAGAATGTGTTCTAAAACTTGGAATTATAAGGCACTTGACTGATAGATATTGGCAGAAGAGTGTGAACGTTTGAAAGCGGAAGGAGAGACCGAGTTTGATTATGCTCTTCGGGGGAAAGATTGGAGTGTTTATTGGATTCTTTTGAAGAATGGGCGTCCGATGAGTGTTCGTGAGGTTCAAAGAACCTTACACTTCAGCAGTCCAAGCGTTGCGCAACATCATCTTGAACAGTTGCGTGGACTGGGATTGGTGCAGAAGCAAGATGTAGGCGGCAGCTATTCGTTGACGAGTGAAGTCAAGATCGGAGTGCTTCGTCACTTTGTCAAGTTGGGAAAGCTTCTCTTTCCGAGATATTTCTTCTATGCGGTTTTCTCCACAGCCTCCTACCTCACTTATCTTTTGGTGTTCATGCAAGAGCTCTCGCGGGAGAGCATCTTCATCATTCTGTTCGGCGCAATAATCTCAGCAATTCTCTGGTATGAAGCAATCCGCGTATGGTCTTTGAAACCGTTCTAATCTCTGGAATAGGGTTGTACTAGGGCTTAGGATAAAGTATAGCGGGTTCATTGTATTGTCAGCAGGTGATTGTTCGATGGAAAAAAAAGTGAAGAACAAGGCAATGCTTTACGGAGTTGTTGCAGTCCTTCTGGCTGTGATCATAGGTGCGTTGTGCTATGAAGCTGGGTTTTACATCCCCGTGTTTTCGCCGCTGGAACCGCCTTCTTCAGCTGCGCCTTCGGCGTTTTTGGCGACTTTTTCATCTGGTGAAGATCTCAAAAGCTTCCTGAAACAGAACTCGAAAACTCAGGGACTATTTCGCATCTATGGGCCTTATGACACGAGCACGATGAGTCCTACGTTCATGGGCCCTAATACAATGTCAAAGGCGGAAGGTTTTAATTTCGAGTATTCGACAACGAATATCCAAGTTGTTGGCGTTGACGAAGCTGACACCGTTAAAACTGACGGCGAATACATCTACATACTATCGAATGACATTGTCACCATTCTAAGAGCTTATCCGCATCAAATGGCTAGAGTGGTTTCTCGGATATCTTTCGGTGACTTGCATCCTGTGGGTATCTACGTAAACGGAGATCGGCTGGCTGTTTTGGGCAGCAAGTCCTTGACAAGAAGCTACTATGGGTACTATGAGGGTGACCCTGAGACCTTCATCAACGTTTATGACATAACTGATAGGGCTGATCCTGTGCTCTTGCGCACTCTAACATTCACTGGTAGCTACTTCAATTCCAGAATGATAGGAGAATACGTCTACTTCGTAGTTAGCCAAGCAGCTTGCGTGGTCTACGACACTGTCATTCTTCCAAAGATCAATGCAGAGGGTCATGTTAAGGAGATAGGTCCGACTGAAATCCGCTATTCTAATGGTTCTGATGAGTACTATCAGTATTCGACGTTTGTTGCTATGAACATCCAGAACGTGTCAGATACTCCGACTTACTTAACGGTCATGCTTGGTGGAACGGGCACCATGTACGTTTCGCTGAACAATGTGTACGTGACCTACCCAGAAATGAGCGGTAATACGACGATCTATCGTGTGCACATTCAAGGCAAAAACATGACTTGCGAAGCCCGTGGTGAAGTGATTGGTCGTGAACTCAACCAGTTCTCAATGGACGAATACAATGATCACTTCAGAATAGTCACAACATCGTGGGTGAACTGGACTTCCCAAACCAACGTGTACGTTTTGGGCATGAACCTAACTACAGTGGGCCGATTGGAGAATCTTGGCGTCAGGGAGAATTTGCATTCAGTTCGATTCATGGGAAACAGATGCTATCTTGTGACGTTCAAGAAGACCGATCCTTTGTTCGTCGTAAATGTGACTGAACCTACCAATCCGACAGTTCTTGGCGAGCTAAAGATCCCTGGCTATTCGGACTATCTGCATCCCTACGATGAAGATCACATTATCGGTGTAGGCAAGGAAACTGTAGAGGCTGAAGGCGGAGATTTCGCTTGGTATCAGGGGGTGAAAATATCCCTCTTTGACGTCAGCAATGTGAGCAATCCAGTGCAGACCGCGAAGTACATAATAGGCGACAGAGGAACTGACTCACTAGTTTTGAGTGACCACAAAGCGTTTCTGTTTGACAAACCAAGGAATCTGCTTGTCATACCCGTCTCAGTGGCAGAAGTTGACGAATCCCAATATCCCTACGGCGTTCCATCCAACGCCTACGGAACCACGGTTTGGCAAGGAGCGTATGTTTTCAACCTAACATTGACTGATGGCTTTGTATTGAGAGGGCGCATTTCTCATGGCAACGAAGGCGAAGGTGTACCTCCAAGCAACTACTGGATCAAGAGGGCTCTTTACATTGAGAACGTGCTTTACACCGTGTCTGATAAGAAGGTTAAGATGAACAGCCTAGACGATCTGACCTTGATTTCCAGCATCGAACTCTAAATCCCCTCATTTTTTTATTTCGTGCCACAGTCCTTCTTCGTAAACTCCTTCTAGCGCAACTGTCATCTTCTTGAATACGCATTTATGCTTCGTGTGTTTTGGCAGAACAAAGCATTCTCTAGTCTTGAAAATCTGCTTCGCTCCGTTTTTGAACGCAAGTTCCAACTGTCCTTCGAGTATCAGCATGAAAACGTCTCTCGGATTTTCGTGGAGACCTTCGGGATAAGTTTCTTTAACGGTTTTTCCTGCCGTGATGTAAAGCCTGAAGTCATCAGCTTCGCCGATTAGTACGAATTCGTCGGCGTTTTCGCCTTTGGCAAGTTTGTCATCGGCTAGCTTTTTCGCTCTTAGTACGGCTTCTTCTAATCTTATAGTCTTTAACAATTATGAACACCCTCTGAGAATGTGTTATCTTGGTTCTGTGTGAACAGTGACAATGGTTTCTGCGAAATGTGTTCTTACTTTTTCCTCGATTTCTGAAGCAATCCTGTGTGCATCTTCTATCGAGATTTGCCTCGTGAAAGAGCAGTCTATGTTTATGTAACGTTTTTCATCCGCAACATAAGTTACGATTCTTTTGATTCGGAAAACTTCTCGCTCTGACTGCGTTGCTTCGTGGATTACTTTGCTTATCTCATCTTCAGCCACCATTGGACCTTTTCGTCTTTTGAGGCTGTAAGGTTCTATGTGAACTGTGACGTTTTCAACATCCCTTATTCTTTCTTCTATCTTGTCTTCGATTTTTCCAGCTATGCTGTCGGCTTCTTCAACCATCAGTTTCGATTCTACACAGATATGCAAGGTTATGTACAGTTTGCCATCAGCGTAAGCCGTATCGATTTCATGAACACCTTTTACGCCTTCAGTTTCTATGGCCAACTTCTCAACCAGCCTCTCCGTGGGCATTTCTGCTTCGCTTGGCTTTGTGCGAATTATGACTTCGACGTTTCCTAGTGCTTTCTTTATGTTTGCTTCGATCTTCGATGTCAAATCGTGGGCTTCTTCAACATCCAAATAATCTGGCACCTGGACCGTGGCTCGGACAAAGGTCTTGTCGCCTGCCTTTCTGATTTTCAAATCCTCGCATGCTCGGACTCCTTTTGTGCCGAGTATCTCTTTTCTGACTCTGTCTGCGATGTCTCTTGATATGGTATCGCTTAGTTCCATTCCGCTGCTCCAGACAAGTTTGATGCTTAAGTAGGTTAGCATGAGGCTTAGGATCATTGAGGCTATTGAGTCCCCGTAATAGAATCCTACGACAGCAAGTCCGTATCCTAGAAGGGCGATGACTGTTGAGCTCAGGTCGGCGATGGCGTGGTAGAAACCCGCTTTCATGGTGGAGCTTTCGCTTTTTCTTGTTTTGAGGAAGGTGCCAACTCTGAAAAAGTCTATGCAGAACGTATAGCCGATTGCGACCCAGCCAACATAAACTAATCCGAAGTTAATAGGTTCATTGCTCACCGCTTTCAATATAGCCTCATACATGATTACTAAAGCCACGCCTATGAGAGCAATCCCGCCTACAAAGCCGCCTATTGATTCGAATTTCTCATGCCCGTACATGTGCTCCTCATCTGGTGGCTTGAGAGAAGCACGAGTGGCAATAAATAGCGCCAGCGTTGTCACTGCGTCAAGCGTTGCGTGCAAGCCATCGCTTACGATAGCTAAACTGCCCGCAGCTAGGCCCAAAATCAGTTCCACAAAAATCACGGTTGATATGGCGATAGCAGAGCGTTTCAGCGCCTTCAGCTTACTGTCGCTTTCGGCAACGCCTTGCATAACTAGTCTTCATATAATCTCTGCATGAGGGATTTAAGAATTATGGGCTTTTTTTCTTCTTTCAGTGTTTGAATCGGACGCTAGAGAGGTTCAAAGCTTGAGAATGGATAGACATTTAGGTTTGAAGACAATAGTGAATTGAAAGGTTGGACCTCATGTCGTTCGTGCCCATACGAGAAGTGTTGGAAGGAAGCCATGAAGGCAAAAAAGTCGCCATTCGAGGCTGGGTTTACCGCAAACGGGAAGGAAAACAGACGATTTTTGTTTTGATGCGCGATTCGACTGGGGTTATTCAATGTACTGTCAAGGCTGATAGTGTTGCGTGGAGTGATGCAGAGAAGCTAACGATTGAGTCTTCCTTGTCGTTTGAAGGTGTGGCTAAGCAGGATAAACGGGCTCCTGGCGGGTACGAGATATCGGTTGAGAAGATTTCGGTTATTGGCTTGGCTGAGCTTTTTCCGATAAGTAAGGATAAGAGTGAGGAGTTTTTGCGAGACCTTCGCCATTTGTGGCTTCGCAGTCGAAAAATGAATCTTGTAATGAAAGTGCGCGATGCTGTGATGCAGTTTACTCGTGAATTCTTCAAAGAACAAGGCTTCGTAGAAGTTTCTCCGCCCATGTTCATCTCAGCCGCAGTCGAAGGCGGATCAACCCTGTTTGGTTTAAGGTACTTTGACCAAGACTTGTATTTGACTCAGAGTTCTCAGCTTTACCTTGAGATCTTGATTTACTCGCTGGAGAAGGTTTACTGTTTGGCTCCATCTTTCCGCGCTGAGAAAAGCAGGACAATTAGGCACTTGACAGAGTATTGGCACATTGAGGGCGAATGGCCTTTTGCAGACATGCATGATTTGATGCGATTCGAGGAGGGACTCATGGCTCACGTTTGTCAGAGGATTGCTGAGAGTTGCCAGAAAGAGTTTCAAGAGTTAGGAGCGGACCTTTCGAAAGTGGCTTCAGTCAAAACCCCCTTTCCAAAGATAACCTATACTGAAGCTGTTGAGAGGCTGACGACTAAGGGTTCTAAGATAAAGTGGGGTGGTGATTTGGGTTATGATGATGAGAAGGCTTTGGCTGAAGAGATTGGCAAGCCTTTCTTTGTCTATGACTATCCGACAGCGATCAAGGCGTTCTACTGCAAGACTTACAGGGATAAACCAGAGGTGGCGATGTCTGTCGACATGCTTGTTCCGAGGATTGGCGAGATTTCGACGGGTGGAGCCAGAGAAGATGATAAAGAGACGCTGATTAGGCGAATCAGGGAGATGGGCATGAGCGAGAAGGACTATGATTGGTATTTGGATTTGAGGCGGTATGGCACTGTTCCGCATGTTGGCTTCGGCATGGGCTTAGAGAGACTGCTGACGTGGATGCTTGACTTAGAGAACATAATAGATTCCATACCGTTCCCAAGAACAATAAGGAGATTCTACCCATAAAAGGAGTTCAAGTAACACTGCGCGCTCTGGCACGTGAGACGCGTTCTTAGCCGCACGGTTAAATCGCGTTTCTTTTCGAGCTTGAAATCTTTCATGTTAGCATGAACAGTTTCTATCTTCAGCCCTTCTTTTGCCGCTTTCTTGTTGAGATATTGAAGCATGTTCGGGTTTATGTCCAATCCAACTGCTTCATATCCTCTTCTGGCAATTTCCCGAAGCTGAAAACTTGGGCCACATCCTAGGTCCAAGAATCTTTTTGCCTTTCTCTTGAAGAACTTCTTGATCACTTCTTCGAAAAAATCAACCTGGCTTTTCACTTCCTGATAGCTGAAAGCAATCTCGTAATACAACGGATTGTCATAGGCGCTCATGATTTCTCCTCTTGCAATGTCTAATCTATTGTTGAAAAGTGATAATAAAAAAAAACTTCGGCGATTTCTTCTTGCACTTGTGGGTCTAGGCTTGTTTGGCTGTTTCTTCGGGCTTTTTGCCGCTCATGTAGTCTATGTCGATTCTGCCGATCATTGTGTTACTCAGTCTTTCGGGTTTAAGCCTAGCTATCATGGGTTCGGAGTCTTTTTCAAGCTGCCTCATCATGCATTCCATTGCCTGACGTTTCTGTTCAAGGCTATCAACGAAGGTTACTCTGCCAGAAAAGTGCACAGAAGTGTAGAGGTGGTTGCATTTGCCTTCTAGATAGCCTTGGTCGATGAAGGCTTGTCCCCATACCTTGTTGTTTGCTTTGAGGTAGTCAATCTTCTTTCCCTCTTTGGCACAGTGAAAGTAGATGCAGTTGCGGTTTTCGTCATAACCATAATTAAGCGTAACAAGATAGGGTTGGTTGTTCATGCAAAGGGCCAGAGTCACGTACTTAGCCGACTTGAGCACATTCTTCATTGCCTTTGCGTCAGTTAACTCCTTGTCCGTCCTCCTAACGTGATACATCATAACATCTTTCATCTCTAAGTCGAGGAGTTTTTCATGTTGAGATCATCTCATGAAGCTTGTTCTATTTTTAGTTTTGTCGATGTTTAAGCAATCTTCGAAAAATGACGCCTAGGATCAGGTATCTATATGTAATGGGGGTCTAGACCTCACACAGATACGAAACTTCTTCATCGCACCAAATTACACAAAAAACCTAGAGGGGGTAGGTCCGTATTGCGCCTGAAACACTCCAAAACAACATCAAAAAACAACACTCCAACAACAAGTTCAACCCATGTATAGAGTGTGGGTATGGTCCGTTTCAAGAGCAGCAGATGCATCTGCCTTTCGGCTCTACGTGATGCCAAGTCTCGACAATAGATCTGCTACGTCGCCAGGTTTCTCAGCGACTTTCACGCCAGCATCGTGGAAAGCATCGATTTTGTTTTCAGCCGTTCCTGCCTTGCCCATGACAATCGCGCCTGCATGGCCCATGCGCTTTCCAGAAGGAGCGGATCGTCCGGCAATGAAGGCTACAATGGGTTTTGGATATTTTTCTTCTGCTACGTATTTGGCTGTCAGCTCTTCTAGGTTTCCGCCGATTTCGCCTATTATGGCAACGGCTTTTGTGAGCGGGTCTTTCTCGAACATCCTCAATGCGTCAATGAAGTTTAACCCTGTTATTGGGTCTCCTCCAAGACCCAGGCATGTTGATTGTCCAAGATATTTTCTTGTCAGTGCTGCGGCTATTTCGTAAGTGAGGGTTCCGCTTCTTGAAACCATGCCCACTCCGCCTTGCTTGAAGATGTGGGCTGGCATTATGCCTAGCTTGCATTCACCTGGTGTTATTATTCCGGGAGTATTTGGTCCGATTATCGTTGCGTTTTTCTGTTTTGCGTATGCCATTAAGTTGATGGCGTCTTTGATGGGAATGTGCTCGGTTATTACTACAACTGTTTTTATCCCATTTTCTATAGCTTCCAGAGCTGCATCAGCCGCAAAAAGTGCGGGCACGAATATTATGGAGGCATTTGCCGTATGTTTTTCTTGGGCTTCTTCCACTGTGTCGTAGATTGGAATATTGTCCAGTTTTGTGCCTCCTTTTCCTGGCGTAGTACCTGCAACGATTCTCGTCCCGTATTCCAACATCAGCCTAGTGTGGAAGCTTCCTTGAGTCCCTGTTATGCCCTGAACGATTGCACGCGTATTCTTTCCAATAACTATTCCCAATCTCAGGAACCTCCTTTCTTAGAGATTTCCACAACTCTTTGTGCCGCTTCCTCCATGCTTTCCAGCACGTATATTCCTGCTTCTGTGAGTATTCTCTTTCCCTCTTCCTCGTTCGTGCCCACCAACCTAATAACCATGGGTTTCGTGACGCCAACTTTTTCTTTCGCTTCCAGTATTCCACGGGCGACTTCATCACAGCGTGTAATTCCGCCGAGGATGTTTATGAAGAGGGCTTTTACCTTCGGGTCTGAAAGTACTATCTTAAGGGATAGGGCTGTTTTTTCTGAGGGAGCTCCGCCACCCACATCTAGAAAGTTTGCAGGTTTTCCGCCATAGTATTGGATCGTGTCTAGGGTTGCCATTACGAGGCCTGCCCCGTTGCCTATGACACCTATGTTTCCATCCAACTTCACGTAGGCCAAATCGTTTTTCATGGCCTCCAATTCCTGCGGAGTGAGTTCACTTTCGCCTTCCAACAGTCTTTTCTTGTACTCTTGATGCCGGAACAATGAGTTGTCGTCTATTATTATTCGAGCGTCTACAGCCATGAACTTTCCGTCAACAGTTTCAACAAGGGGGTTCATTTCGATCAGTTCCGCATCATAATCCATGCCAACATTGTACAGCTTTTCGAAGATTCTCCCAAGCTCAGAAATCTGGTTGCCCGAGTAGCCCATCTTTCTGGCGATCTCTCGCGCTTGGAATGGGCGAAGACCAAGCTGAGAGTTTATTGGAGTTTTTATGACTTTCTCAGGGGTTTTTGTGGCTATTTCTTCTATTTCCATTCCGCCAACCGCGGAGGCAACTGCAACATAACTTTGTCTGAATCTGTCGGTTGTTATGCCAAAATAAAGTTCTCTCTTTACCTGTATTTTCTCTTCTATCCAAATGCTTTTGACAGGTATGCCCTTAATCTGCATATTCAAAAGCTTGTCTGCGGCTTTTCCAACTTCCTCAACCGAGTCTGCGAAGAGTATTCCCCCGGCCTTTCCTCTTCCCGCGACTAGCACTTGCGCTTTGACTGCAAACGGTGGCTTTAGCTTAGCTGCAGTTTCAAGGGCTTGGCTCGTGCTTGTCGCAAGTCCCCCTGGAGGCGTGGAGATTCCGTGCTTTGCCAGTATGGTTTTTGCTTCATACTCAAAGAGCTTCATTGCTGTTTTCTCCTTACTTAATGGCTTCTATAGTAACGTAAGATCTTGTGTCCTGTATCCCTTCGACCGAATATAACTTCTTCAAAATTTCGTCGAGCTTTTCTCGTTCAACGATCAAAAGAGCGTCAACGTCGCCTGTTATTCTAAAGGCTCTTTGGACAGTGAGATCCTTTATTTTGTCGTAAACATGGATTCTTTTTACTGGCGATATTTTCATAAGTATGAATGCTGGAGCTGACGAGACTCCGAGCCCGTTCAGTCCTTTCTCTGTCACGTCGATGAAACCTCTGCCCGTGCGTATGAAGTTTAGGTCTCTGAGTTTTCGCAGGTGAACATTCAAGGCTTGTCTGCTTACGCCTATCTCTTTTGCCAGTTCATCTTGCTTCACGTGCAGGCTATACGTGTTTGTGGGTTTACCTTTGTCATAGAGCATTCTCAGTAGTTGCATTGAGCGTTTCGTGAGAGGTTCCAATATGCTTTTCTCCGTGTGATATTTTGTTAAGGATTAGCTTTACGATAGTGTGGGTTATTTAAACATTTAGCAAAGGGAAAATGAGGAATATTAACGATCTTTTGCCTAGAAATTTTATTGAATGGAAGCCAAACCACCGTAATGTATTTATTTATCGATAAAAACTGGTTATGAAGCCTATAGAGAACATGGAAAATGGGAGTGAGGCGGTACAAAAATGTCTGAAAGCAATTCAGTGCTGATCGGAAACAAGCCAGTAATGAACTACGTACTGGCATGCATAACCCTCTTTCACGGCGGAGCAAAAGAAGTAAATGTTAAGGCGCGAGGGAGATCCATAAGCAGAGCAGTTGACGTGGTCGAAGTTGTCAGACGCCGGTTTCTACTAGATGTGAAGATCAAACGAGTTGGCATTGGAACACAGCAGATGGCACCCAGAGAAGAGGGTGGCTCGCCTTCAAACGTTAGCACGATCGAAATATCCCTAGAACGTTAGAGTAGAGTTTGCGCATGAATTTCCAGAGCTCTGCCGCCCCTCCTTTATTTGTCGTGGAGGGCGTTTCGACAGGTGAAAACAGTACTTTGCAGCTTCTGTCTGAAGAGTGGCATACTATGCCCGAAGTGTTCAGCTAGGGTGAAGTCTGGAGAAATAAGCGAATTAGATTTGAAAGTTGCACGTCTACTGATGTCTCTAGAAGAGAAGTACCCTTCGCTTCAGAACGTCAATTTCCGTAAAGCTGTTGATGCTGGAAGAACTCTGGCGGTAATCGTTGGGCCTGGGGATGTTCCTAGGCTTTTGGGTTATGGCGGTAAGGTTATGCGAGCTTTGGGTGAGGAAACTGGAAGAGGCATTCGGGTTTTGGAGTATGGGGTTGATGAGAGGAAGTTTTTGGAGGATTTGTTTGCTCCTTTGAGTATTGTGACTATTAATCAGATTTGGTTGCCTGATGGAAGCACTGAGACGAGGGCGATTTTGAAGAAGAGGCGTGGAATGAAACCGCCTTTTGATGTAAATGCTTTAAAGGAGATTGCCCTTAAGGTTCGAGGCATGACGTTGCGAGTGGAGTTTGCAGACTAGACTAAACGGTGAGTTCGGTTGAATCTGGATTCAATTGGTGAATGGCGTAGGTCTCATTATTCGGTTGATGTTAAGCCTGAAATGGATGGTCAAGAGGTTACGCTTTTTGGGTGGGTTCAAGAGATTCGGGATCTGGGTTCGTTGCGTTTCATAATATTGCAGGATCGCGAAGGCACCGTTCAGGTCACGGTCTTGAAGAAAAAGGCAAGCGGCGAAGTTCTTTCGAAGTCTGATATTCTGCAGAAGCGATACAGCGTAGGCGTGAAAGGGTTTGTGAAAAAGACTGACATGACTCCTAGAGGCATCGAAGTAATCCCGAAGGAGATCAAGGTTTTCAGCACAGCGGAATCTCAATTGCCCATTGACGTTACCGGGAAGACGCCTGCGAATCTGGAAGTTCGATTGGATGCGCGAGCATTGGATCTGTGCCAAGTGGAGAATGTTGCTACTTTCAAGATTCAACACGTAGCCTTGGAAGCGATTCGGGATTTTCTTTTTGAAAGAGGCTTTCTAGAGGTGCATACGCCACGCATCATCGGTTCAGCGACCGAAGGTGGAGCGGCCTTGTTTTCTATTGATTATTATGATCGGAAGGCGTTTCTTGCTCAAAGTCCGCAGTTGTATAAGGAGCAGCTTGTAATGAGTTTGGAGCGGGTTTTTGAGGTTGGGCCTTTCTTCAGGGCTGAGGAGTCGCATACGCGTCGACATTTGAGCGAGTTTGTGTCTGTAGATGTTGAGCAGGCTTTTGCTGATGCCGAAGATGTGATGCAGTTGCTTGAGCAGCTTATGCAACGCATTTGCAGATGGGTGAATGAGAAGTGTAAGAAAGAGTTGGCAATTCTGAAGCACGTTGTTAGAGTGCCAGAGACTCCTTTCAAGCGTTTGACGTATGATGATGCTCTCAAAGATTTGAAGCGTGAAGGCGTGGACGTTCCATGGGGTGAGGACATACCGACACCTGCTCTTCGATCGTTGGGCAAGATTCATTCTGGCTTTTACTTCATAACTGACTGGCCTACTCATTCTAAAGCCTTTTACATTAAGCCGCGCGATGACAATCCTGACCTGTGTGAGGGCTTTGACTTAATGTGGCGTTTTCTGGAACTAGTCTCGGGTGGGACGAGGATAGCTGATAAGGAGCTTTTGGTGAAACGTTTAGAGGAGAAGGGTTTGAAGCCTGAGGCTTTCAAGCATCATTTGCAGTCTTTTGATTATGGAATGCCTCCACATGCAGGCTGGGCGATAGGTTTGGAAAGATTGACGATGCTGTTGACTGGGAAGAAGAACATAAGAGAGGTCACGTTCTACCCGAGAGACAAGTTCAGGCTTACGCCGTAGACTTTCGCTGGTTGCTTGACGCTTTGCTCGGTAAGCAGACTAACCCCCTATATATACCTTGAATTTGAGATTGGCTCAAAGGCTGAACTATCATGGACACATCGTTCATCGAAGGCTTGTAAAAGAACTATATGATGGTGCAGACTACGTGTTTCATGCCGTTCGACGTATAGGCAAAAGTTGTGGCGTTTCTTGGCTCGTCACCCTCAAAGCTCGTCGGGTAACTTGATAATTGGTTGGAGTGTTGTTCTTGCGCTGAAGGTTCAGGCTAAGGTTGAGGAGCCTGCTGGAATTCGTTGTCAGCGTACAGTTTCAGTCGTCAACCGATATCCTAATCGTCTTGTTGTCCAAATATGAGGTGCCAGACTCCAACAAGCCCTCAACCAAGCGCTCAGAAGAAGAGTCACGGCTAACATTCAGCCAAAGCTCAGTAGGCTTGGAAGGCATGCACTTAATAAGACACCTGCAAAATACTGAAAAGCCAACAAGGTGCCAAGACTTGCCAAAAATCAAAGTCGCACTAATAGGCGTCGGAAACTGTGCTTCAGCACTTGTCCAAGGTTTGCAACATTATGGCAACTGCAACACAGAACAAGAATGCGTTGGATTGCGGAATCTGCTCTTAGGTGGCTATTATCCAAAAGACATCCAAACAGTCGCAGCGTTCGACATAGATGACCGAAAAGTCGGAAAAGACCTGTCAGAAGCCATATTCGCAGAGCCGAACAACACGCCAAAACTAATCGAAACCGCACCATCAAACGTCATAGTCCACAGGGGCCCAACCTTAGACGGTGTGGGCGAATACACGAAAAACATCATACACACAAGCAGTGGGACAGAAAACAACATCATAAGGACGCTAAAAGAAAACGACGCTGAAATCGTTGTCAACCTGCTCCCAAGCGGAGCCACAAAAGCCACGCAATACTATGCAGAACAAGCACTAACGGCAGGATGCGCCTTCATAAACGCCACACCCAACTTCATCGCCAGCAACGAAACATGGGCTAGGCGCTTCGAAACAGCAGAAATCCCCTTAGCAGGAGACGACCTAATCGACCAAGTGGGAGCAACCACACTCCACAAAACGCTGCTCAAACTGCTATCAATGAACGGTGTCCGCATAACCCAAACCTACCAGCTCGACGTAGGAGGCGGCACGGAATCCCTAGACACATTGGGACGCACAAGAGACATCAAAAGAACCGTGAAAACAGAGTCAGTTGAATCTGCCTTGCCCTACAAGGCTGAAGTGGTCGCAGGCTCCACAGACTACGTGGACTTTCTGCAAAACAGACGCGACAGCTACTTCTGGATCAAAGGAGTACACTTCTGCAACGTACCCATGCAAATAGACCTAAAACTCTCAACCATCGACGCACCAAACGCAGGCTCCGTCCTATTCGACGTAATCAGGGCCATGAAAATCGCCCTGGACAGGGGACTAAAAGGGGCCATACAGCCCATTTGCGCCCACGCTTTCAAACATCCACCGCAGCAGGTCACAATTGAAACTGCAGAAAAAATGTTCGCTGACTTCATAACCTAGACGAGTCTCTGCAATTCGCGTATTACCTTCTCTTTTACCTTGGTTTGCTCAAGCTTCTCTTTCAGAATAGTTATGGTTCTGACCGGAGTAGGGTCTATTCCCCGCAAAACAGCCAAATACACGCTTGTAAAGTCTCCAACGCAAATCACAGAAGACATCTTTACTAGTGTGGTTTTGCCCTTGCCCCAAACCTCAGAAACCCTCAACAATTCTCTAATCATCAACTCTTTGGTGACTTCAATCCTCCGCCTTATCGCCGGCGCTTCACTCTCATCTCGAATGAGGATAATCGAAAAGCATTTTGCAAGTTCCCGAACCCCTTCCCACCCAACAATCTCATTATGATTAAGCTCCGGAAAAGTCTCCCACTTAGCAGGAACCTTGCTGTTCTCATTAAACTGAGTCTTAAAACGCTGCGCCACAGCACGATAAACGCCAAAACCATAAACCACTGGAACAGCTCCAAAGATGCCTGAAGCCAATGTCTTGGAAAAGTTGTCAGCCAGCGGCTTGCTAGACGAATTCTCATCACTAACCTGCTTCAGAACCCTCACAGCCTCAGAAACCTCAGACCCAACACCTGAAACCAGCGCAATCTTCTCCAAAAATATAGGCAAAGGCACAAACAAATACGGAAGAGTCGCTCTTGGAGCCATCCCCGAAGGAACACGTAAATGTGGAACATTCAGCTTCTCCGCAAACTCGAAAAGCTTCCCACCAGAACTCAAGCCAACGATCATGCACTTTCGCTTAACGGCGTCAAGAAGCACGCTTAGAGATTCTTCAGTCTCCCCCGAATAGCTCAAAACAAACACGAGCGTATCCTTGTCTGCATATTTTGGCAATGAGTATTCTCTACAAACATCAATTGGAACAGCTACTCTGTCTCTTGCCCAGTCTTTCAGCAACTCCCCGCCAATCGCAGAACCACCCATACCAGCCACAATGATTGTCCGTGGTTCGCGATAACCAATTGAAACAGTTCGGGCGAGTTTTGCCGCTTTCTCATAATGCTTAGGCGCGTCAACGCAGAAGGAAAGCATGTTACCCTTATCAATCTTCTTGATCTTGTCAAGATCATCCAAAATAGCCATCTTCGGCAAATGCTTTAGCCTCTTCGTTTCTTTTGCAAGTTTTATATGGCACGTTCAGCTTTTAAGCCAAAAGCCATTAAGAGCCATTTCAAGACAATAAACGGAGAAGAGAAAGTGCCAGACAAAGAAATCTCCATAGCCATACCCGCTTCTGTCGTCTCTGACACGCCACACCTACGCGAGAAAACCTCAAAAATCGGGCTAATCGGAAGAGCCGCTGCCATCTTCAGGGTCGGCGAAATAATAGTCTACCCAGACAATCCGAAAGCAGACCAAACAGCAGAAATGAGCTTGATTGCGCTTCTGCTTTCCTACATGGAAACCCCGCAGTATTTGCGCAAGAGGCTTTTCAAGCTTCAACCAGAACTGCAGTTTGCTGGCATACTTCCACCTCTACGGACGCCTCATCACCCATTAAACAACAAGGTCAAAAACCTTGGAATCGGCGAATACCGCGAGGGGGTGACGCTGTCCAAAACCAATGAAGGCATGCTCGTAGATATCGGTGTTGAACAACCAGCATTAGTCCTGAATGAACAATTGCCCGTGAACAAAAGGGTTACAGTGAAAATCACAAATGCTGAGAAACGTGTTGAAGCTGAGCTGGCAAACCGCGAGGAGATACCAGCATACTGGGGCTACACGGTTATTGTGGAAAAACGTTCTTTCGAAAAAGTCGCAAGAGGCAGAGGTTTCAACCTAGTTATCGCCACATCCAGATACGGCCTCCCTCTTGCAGAAGTTGCTGATAAAATAGCAGAAAAATGGAAACGTGCAAAAACCATCCTTGTGGCCTTTGGAGCCCCTACAAAAGGACTACACGAGATAGCCCGACGCGAAGGATTCAACTTGGATGATATCGTAGATTTCGTTATTAACACCATCCCGTTGCAGGGAACCGAAACCGTTCGGACTGAAGAAGCGCTCATCGCATCATTAGCGATTCTGAATACACATTTTCATCACTAGAACCTTAATCCACGTACATACTATAGCGAAAAAGACGAAAAAGGTTCTTTTGCTTTTGCCTTTCTTCTTGAGGATAAAGGATTAAATGCCCGTATCGCTTATGTGCGGGTATGAATCTTGATCTTACGATGCCTACAGTCCTGTTTCTGGTAGCGCTGTTGGCTATGTTTCTCAACAAGAAAGTTGAAAGCAAGCTCAAGGGTGCTCTAGAGAACAGAGAGTTCCGCACGCGAGACACCATCTTGCTTGTCGCCACGATGGGCATCACAATCTCTGTTGTCGTGCTAATCCCGGAATTTGCTCTTATGGCAATATTTCTATTCGCCTATTCCATGCTCCTATTCATATTCACACATATCTTCTCAGACTTCAACAAGACTAGAGCAAGCATATTCTGCCTAGCTTTTCTTGTCATAACCATCGCCGCAGCCCTAGCCCTCCAACTCAACCTCGTAACAAACACGTTGGGCATCCTTGGACCGATAGCCTTCTACGGCTTGTCCCTTTTCACGCTCTCAGCTCTGATCTACGAACATAGAAGAACCGCCACAGGAGAAAGATGGTATCTGGCTGTCTTGCCCCCTGCACTTTTCATATGCCTATACGCTTTCTACAACAGAACATCTCTATGGTTTCCGTACATACTAAACCTATACGGAATAGCCTTCGCAGTCCTGATTATCCTCTACATGGGAACCCTATTCACATGGAAAACCACCCTGATCTTCACAGGACTCCTAACCATCGTCGACACAATCTTGGTCCTAGTCACTCGTACAATGGTTTCGGCAGCAATGAGCGTTCAAGCTCTTAGGCTCCCCGTTCTGGTCTCGCTGCCAGTACTACCGTTGATAGTTACGGAGAGGGGCTTACAGTACATGTCCTTGGGCCTCGGAGACTTCTTCTTCGCAGGACTACTAGCAACACAAACCATGAAAAAGTACGGCAGGCTTTATGGTGTCTGTGCGATTATTACAATGGCTTTGTCTTTCGGGATTTTTGAGATACTGTTAATCTACTATGAAGTGTCGGCCTTTCCAGGTACGGTGATGATAATAATAGGGTGGCTACCCATAGCCTTTCTCAGCTTCATCAGGAAATCCAAGCGCTGAAGAACCTTTCAGAAAAGGTGATCGTTTATCAGTGAGGGTTTATCTCCAACAGCGCTAACGATGGCATTTTCTATTCCTATTTCATGAAGCCGCTGAAAGACAGTCTTGGAATCTTTCTTGCGCGTGTTTATGAAGACTGAAGGCCCAGTGTCCATTGAGTACCATGCAGGAATTCCCTCTGCCCTCATTTGAACAACTTCCTTAATGATTCGAACAGTGTCTGGCTCCCAGAGTACCATATGCGATTTTCCAGTCATCGTTATCGCATGAAGGCTCAAGGTATCTTCTTCAGCGAGCCTTCCTATCGTGGTAACGTCTCCATGCTTCACGGCGTTCTCCATTTCCCTAAGCAAGCTGCCTATGTTGCTTAACCTTGCCTCAAACAAGGGAGAACTGAGTACTTCAGCGTGAGCTTCATCAGTCTTCACGTTAGACTGAATAGGCACAACAATCATCGAAAAATCCATACCTTCTGCTGTAGGCAATTGCTCCGCATAAGACCTGCCCTTCTTGTCAGCATACCAGATGGCAAATCCTCCGGCAAGACTTCGGGTTGACGAACCGGCGCCCAACCGCACAGCTTCGGAAAGAGAAAGCATATCAATGCTAAGACCTAGCGCATTAGCAGCCGCTAACCCCAAAGCCGCAAAACCAGAAGCAGAAAAACCCAAACCCTTGCCAGCTCCAAGACTGTTTTCCGAAACTACCCTAAAGCCACCAGAAAAACCTGCCAACCCCTTCAACTCGCCAAGAACAACCTCAACTCGTTCCCTGTCTGTTCCAGATAGCTCTTTCCCATTAACAATGATTTCATCCTTCTTTGGTGATGTTGACGGTTTCACAGTTGTCGTGGTGCTTAAGGCTTGAATACAGACGGATATGCTGTCATGGTAAGGGATTCTCAGCTTGGGATTCTTCAGTCCATGATATTTTACCAACCCTTGAATCGGATGCGCCACAGCCGTAACTCTCAACACTGACCACTCAACAAGCAGATAAATATTAAGCGAAGAATTCTTAACATTTAGGCAAACAAAAGAGTAAAAATGAGAGACTACGGGTTTATCCGAATAGTGCGCCTAATCCTTCGAGTGCTGCTTCTTCCTTTGCCTTCTCTTCTTCTTTCTTCTTCTTTTCGTCTTCTTTGGGCTTGGCTTCAGCCGCTGGTGCTGTTGCCGCGGGTGCCGCCGTTGCTGGTGCTGCCATCATAGTCGGGGCAGACTTGATCGCCTCGTCGATTTTGACTTCAGCTAAAGAAGCTACTAGCGCCTTGACTCGTACTGCGTCCGCGTTTATGCCTGCGGCTGTCAGAACTTGTGATAGGTTTTGTTCGTTGATTTCTTTTCCTGCTTTGTGAAGGAGCATCGCAGCGTAAACGTATTCCATACCTTTTCACCTCTCAAATCATCTATTTTAACTTTTTTCAGCTTTCTGTTCAGCTTGCTCAGTCTTTTCCTCTAAGGTAGGCAATCGACTACTTAAACTTAGCATTTCAGCATGCGCCTTTCTGATCAAGTCTTCTATTGTCTCTTTTGTCGGCACCGCCGCATTCAAGGAAAGCGCATACGCCTCTCTATGAGCAATCTGCAAAAGCGCGAAAGTGCTTTCCTTCGCCGGATAAGCAATGCTCAGCGTCAACGCAAAGGCATCTGCTTGGGCGGCTTGAATGGTTTGCTTGGTCTTATCAACGTCTATCTTGAGCTGTTCCTGTGTTATTATCAAGCCATCATCGTAAACGAAATTCATGGCAAGTCCGCTTTCAACTGGCTTTATCCCAAGCTTCGACAGAACACTTGCCAATCTCTCATCAATAACCTCACCCTTTCTGACCACCAACGTGTCTTTGCTCACCCAGACGCTTCCAGACTCGATTCTTGTGGGCAACCCAGCGGCGTTAAGCTGACTGATTATTGGGCCTGGCGGTTGTCCAGTGTTTCCCGCCGGAACCACAACATCAAAAGCCGCAATGTCGCCTGATTTGGCTGTTGTTTTCACTTTTCCTCTTTCGAGAGTCAAGGCCAGATTGAACGGGTTTAAGTCGGTGAATAGGAAAACATTAGGTCCCGTCAGGTGTTCCTCAAGCTTCTTCAAGTCTGGCTTGTCTTTGCAATTCTCGATTGCCAGCTTCATCAACGTGTTCTTTATGACTCTCATGTACACTTTGCCCGCGAGGTTCTTCTTGAAAGCCTGAAGTTGAGGCGCCCTAAGCTTCTGCAAACTGGCAATCCCAACAACCTTGTGCTGGCCCACCAGCTTGGCTATCTCTTCAACCGCGTTCATTTTTTCTTGCAGGACTTGTTCAGACGGCATCGGCTCTCCTCTCTCACGGTTTAACCTTGACAGGCGTGCCCATGGACGTTTTTATGGTGGCGAACTTGATGTTCTTCATTCCTTTCTTAAGCTTTCCTTCCAAAACCCTCAAAACAGTTTGAATATTCTCCGCAAGCTCCTCCTCTTTCATGCTTTCAGTTCCGATACGGCATTGCACCAACGGTTGGCCACGCGTCCTAACAACAACTGTCTTGCGATGCTTTGTTATCAAGGCAGCTATGTCTGCTGAAGGTGGAACAGGTGTAGGCATTTTTCCTTTAGGTCCCAACGTAGGGCCCAGAATCTTGCCCACAGACATCATCAAAGGGGCTTCAGCTATGAAAACATCGTAATCATTAGCTAATTTCCGCAAATCCCGCTTCTTACCAGCCAAGCCATCAAGCTCAGCCTTTTCAATAACATGATCCGCATTCGCCTTTCTTGCTTTCAGAGCCAATTCTCCCGAGCCAATAACACAAATCTTGTTCTGCTTTGCAGGAGAATATGGAAGTTCTACGATTTCCTGGATTTTGCCCTCAGCCGATTTCATATCAACATCCTTAAGAAGCAGAACCAGCTCTACGGATTGATCGAATTTTCTCTTCTCAGACTTCTCCTTGGCTTCTTTAACCGCTGCCAAGATGGTCTTTTGGTCTAAGGGCATCTTTGAGGCCTCGTGCCAATGAGGGAATGGAACGCGGTTATAAAAGTATTCTCTTATGTTCTAGCTCTTACTAAATATTTCGTCATGCTTGCCTTCATCAATCTCTTTCTGCACTTCGCGTGGATCCTTGCCTTCAGCCGTGACACCCATGCTCACACAAGCACCCAAGATCTCCTTAGCCGCACCCTTAAGATCCTTAGCCAACAGCTCTGGACGCTTCATCTTAGCAATACGCACCACTTGGTCAATGGTAAGGTTTCCAACTTTCGCAGTGTGCGGCGTTGCTGAGCCTTTCTCAATTTTCAACTCGCTGACGATTAAAGCAGGTGTAGTAGGTGTTCCAACCGTGACTTCGAAGTCTTTGGTGTCGGGATCCACGGCAACTTTCACTGGAACCTTCATTCCAGCATAATCCTTAGTGAGCTCGTTTATCTTGTTCACGATCATCATTACGTTGACGCCTAGCGGACCTAGGGCTGGACCTAAGGGCGGTCCTGCGTTTGCTTGACCTCCGTTTATGAGCAGTTCCACGATTTTCTTATCAGCCATCTACGTTTCACCACTTGCAGTTCTTGATTTTTCCACTATTTTGACATAGTCAGAATTAACAGTTATTGGCAAGGTGAAGCTTGCCTCCAACAACTCCAACGTAACCTCGGCCTTAGCTTTGTCAATGCGTGTTATCTTTGCCCGCATGCCCTTGAAGGGGCCGCCTATTACTTCTACGATGTCTTCTTCATTTAGCTCTTCAATTATTGGCTTTCTAACAACGTATCTTTCAATCTCTGAAAAGCTCACAATTCCGGGAACCCTTGACCGCACGTGCTTTATGCCCGCTATAGCTTCTTCCACAAAATGCGGTCCCTCGGCCTCCATGAAAACGTATCCTTTGAGGGCTTCTGGCACAAGAATAGCCTTTATTGGGATCTTGGTCATCTCAATCTTTGCCGAAACGAGTCTAGCCACGTTTTTCTCTTGGCCTGTCGTTGTTTTTATGGCAAAGATTTTGGTGGTAGGCTCTTCACTTTTCTCCATGCGATTTCTTCCCTTTTAACTGCTCGCTGGGTAGCCTGGCTGCAGAACGGAGGATAGTAGTTTGATCATGAACCCAACTAGCCCGATTGCGCACACGCCCAAGAAGCATATTTTTATTGATAGCCAAAGCTCGTCTCTTCCTGGCTTTACTGCAAGCTTCAAGGTTCTCGCCGCTTGATCTAGGAATGATCTTAGACCCATGGTTTATCGCACACTCAACATTTCAGATCGGATATAAACGTTGCTGTAGCGTAAGCTTTGAAAGATAAACCAAGACATTTCTATTAACCTTTCTCCTCACGAACGTCAAGCCTTCTCGAATAGCAAGCCTATCTCCTTGAGCATTTCAACGAGGGGCAGCTTGTCTTCGCCCCTGATTCCCTTCCAATCCAAAACCACATGATCAATCTGCTCCAACGTCCTTTCAATACAATGTCTAAGAATCGGCACATCTATCTTTGGAATGGCGTATTTAGGAATCATGTGGCCAAAAGCCACCTCGCTTTCCAACGCCATTTGAGTAAATTTGGCATTATAATGAAGACCGCCTATGCCAAGCACGGCTTTGCCTAGGCAATGGTCGAACTTGGAGACCGCCTCCATTGCAGAATGAGCGACGACCTCAGCTGCTTTCAGATCATTCCACTGCTTCAGTGAGCTTCCCAACTCTACGAACATGGTGGGCACGTCCAGAGATGGTCCGTGATGAGTACCTTCGTAGGAAACCTCATAGTCGAGCTTCATCTCCCCTTTGAATCGCGCCATAACCTTCAGCGCGGTTCTCATAGCATTTGCAGGAGAAATTGAAACCTTCCTTGGGATTCCTCCTAGCTCTGCCTCAGCTAGGTTTCCTGGCGTGTGCACTGAGAGTGTTGGTTTCCCGCTTTCGCTGCTGTGTCTTGAGATGAAAACTACAAGCTCCAGATTGTTGAAAGAGGCTGTCAGAGTCTGTGCATAAATAGACTCCTCTTCCAGAGTCACGAGCTTGACTTTTCTGCCGTCAATTTCGGTCTCGTAGACTGAGCGTTCTTGAAAGTTTTCACCTGCCTTTACTAAGGGGTAGTGGTCAAGGATTTGTTTTGCTATGTTTAGGCTTGCAATGTCTTTGTTTGAGGAAACGAGCAGAATCATGCTTGTGCCCTCTTCAGCGATTGGTTGATAAATGATAAATATCGTCATGCTGGTAATGAAGTTGCTGTTAACTCTAAAGGGAAACTGGGGAAAATGAAAAATGGAAGACGAATTCGCCTTGGAAGCAGAAATCTACGATAGGATTTGGGGAAGACATGATTATGAGACTGACATAAAGTTCCTCGATAGGTTGTTCAGGAAACACGGTTGTAGCAGCATCCTTGATATTGGATGCGGAACAGGAAACCATGCTCTAAGATTGAGCCGACTAGGATATGAAGTGACAGGAGTTGACATAAGCTCAACCATGCTGAAAAAAGCCAAAAGAAAAGACAAAAAGAGAAAAGTACGGTTTAGAAAAGGCGATATGAAAGAACTCAAGACCATTGTTTCGAAAACAAGATATGACGCGGCAATCTCGCTTGGACAGGTTTTCTCACATCTTTACACTGACAAGGAAGTACGAGTTTTCATCAAAGGAGTTCATAGAGCATTAAGGAAGAATGGGCTATTCGTGTTCAGTGTGAGGAACGCGAAGAAAATCAGCGCGGAGTACCTGAATAAGCTCCTTCTGGATCATATGGTGAACGATAAAGATCTGCAGCTTTTAATGCTAACCCATAACCACAGAGATCCACGGGATCCAAACACTATAGTGTGGAAACCGATTTACTTGATAAAAAAGAACGGCAAGGTTGACTTGCAGATACGGGAACACAAACTGCGATGGTCAGACCTTGAAACGCTGAAGAGAATATTGATTGAAAATAGCTTTGAAATCGTAACAGTGTATTCTGGACCCTTAAAAAAGAAATTTAATGAAGATGTGCACAATGACATGTGGTTCATAACAACAGCGAAATAGAACTAGACCAGACCCATCGTGAAGTCTAGCACGTGCGCGGAAAAGCTTTATAACTCAAAAGGTTAGGTTTGTCTGAAAACGGTGAGATCATGCACCTACTCAACTTCAAAGATCTGACAGGTCAACAGCTTACTGAAATGATTGACAAAGGCATTGAGATCAAGCATAATCCTGAAAAATACCGAACAGCCTTGGACGGCAAGTCTGCCGCGCTGATTTTCCAGAAGACCTCTACGCGGACTCGGGTTGCATTTGAGGTCGCCATGACCCAGCTAGGAGGTCACGGTCTCTTTATTGATTGGAGAACAACCAACTTTGCCTTGGCGGACATCTCTGACGAGGTACAGTATCTGTCTCGCAACGTTGATTGCATAATGGCAAGACTGATGAAGAACGAAGATCTATTGAAGATGGCTGAGGCCTCGCGTGTTCCTGTGATCAATGGATGCGACGAGAAGTATCACCCAAGCCAAGCAATAGCTGATCTGATAACGGTCAAAGAGAAAATAGGCAAGCTGAAAGGTGCCAAGCTCGTCTATGTAGGCATACACAACAATGTCTGCAACTCGCTTGTCGAAGGATGCACGAAGACAGGAGTAAAGATCACCACGGTGACACCAATCTTCAATGAGCCCACAAGAGATGAAGAGCTTTTGAAAGAAGCTAAGAAGACGGAATTGTGGAAAACCACATTAGACATAAAAGCAGCTGTCAAAGATGCAGATTTCGTTTACACAGACACGTGGGTGGACATGGAATCCTTCACAGATCCAAAATACGCCGCGGAAAAGGAGAAACGCCTCAAGCTCATGATGCCCTATCAAATAAACAAGGAGCTTCTGAAAGGAAGCAACGCTTACGTAATGCACGACATGCCAATACACAGAGGATACGAAATAACAGGTGATGTCATCAAAGGCCCGAAATCCGTGATCTACGAACAGAGCGAGAACCGACTGTACTCGGCAAAGACAATCTACCTAAAGCTGATGGGAAAAAGCTAAGTTAGAGAATATCAGGCTATTTCAATATCGTTTGTACGAATTTTTCTGGGTTAAACTCTTCCAAGTCGTCGTACTTCTGTCCTGTTCCTATGAACAGTATTGGTTTTTGGGTTACGTAGGTCACGCTTAGGGCCGAACCGCCCTTGATGTCTGCATCCACCTTGGTTAGTATCGTTGCATCGATGCCAACACTCTTGTGAAATTCCTCTGCCTGCATAACGGCATCATTGCCCGTAAGCGAGTCCACGGTCAAGATTGTCAAATCGGGTTTGACGATGCGTTTGATCTTTTCAAGTTCGCTCATCAAGTTTCGGTTTGTCTGCATTCTTCCTGCAGTGTCGATCAGAACAATATTTATTCCATTGGCTTTGGCGTGGCTTATTGCGTCAAAGGCAACAGCCGCCGGGTCAGCGCCGTACTTGTGCGTGATCATCTTTACACCGAGTCGTTTGGCATGTATTTCCAGCTGTTCGATAGCGCCTGCTCGATAGGTGTCGCTGCAAGCCAGAACCACAGAATAGCCCTTCTTGTTGAAGAATCGAGTCACCTTGGCTATCGTCGTGGTTTTTCCGGTGCCATTTATCCCGACAAAAACTATGAGGAATGGTTCGCCTTTCTTGCGTTTTTCTTCAACAGCCTTCAACAGGTCAAGCTTGTTGTTAGTAAGCATGACCTCTAACAGCACGTCTCGAAGGCTATTTTCCACGATTTTCTTGCGGTCTTCAAGGCGTTTGACCTGTACTCCATCCAAGCGTTTTTCCATTTCATCACATATGCGCTCTGCGACGGGAAAGGCAACGTCATTTTCCGCAAGGCTTATCTTGAACTCAGAAAGCACGGGTCGAAGGTCTTCAGCCTTGAGGTTGGTCGTGGTGACCTTGCTAACAAGACCTTTCAGGCCAGATTTGAGTTTCTCGAACATCTACGGGGTTTTCCCCTCTTGCACTTGGGCTACCAGAGCCTCAAACTTGCCTCTTTTCTCGTTGATTCTGTCGACGACTTGGCTGAACTGCATCTGAAGGGAGGTCCTCGTTTTCTCGAGCTCTTCCACCCTTTTCTTCACTACTTCCTTCGTTTCGGGCAATGTTTTCTCAATTGAAACCCCTGCGCCGATTCCAACAACTAGCTTGTCTTTGCTTTCGAGCCTCGCCTTGACGTAAGAGTTGCCGCCTATAGGGACAAGAAGCTCCGCGTTCTCCTTTTCTTTCTCCAACCCCTCCAACGTCATGTTCGCGTAAGTCAAATCAGTCATCACGGCATTTACCATATTGACCCTAGATTGCACGGCTTCAGCCGTCTGTTCAAGAAGACGCAGTTCGACGGATAATCTGCGGAGTTCTTCCTCGCTTTTACTCGCCAACTTTCTCTTCTCCAACAACCAGTTTCTTCAATATTGGATTGGTTATTTGGTCAGGCGGAACCTCTTCAACATTGATTATCTTTATGTGACAACGTTTCACACGATGTCTGCTACCCAGTTCTGCGTAAACCTTTTCTACGGCATGCTCAGGCTTAACAGCCATTATCTCCTGATTGAAAGACGTTTTCAGATTGGGCTTGTGGATTTCGCCTGTTACCTTGAAGACTTTCAACTTTGGTCAACTTCCTTTCACAACATCAAAGCACTCTGTAATATAAAGCGTTTCGAAGAGGTTTCTTGGAATAAAGCTACGTTACTACGCTTTCTTCTTCCTGCACTACGTCTAGTGCGTTTCCGATTATGAACAGTTCAGGTCCAGTCGTCATCGACCCAGCAATAGCCGCATGCCGACTACAGATCAAACCCGTTCCAACGAACGGCACTCCGCAGTTAATGGTGCCCACGTCAACTGGAACCTTAAACGTGTCTTCCAAGAGTTTTCGCTCAGGATCTGTCAAAAGAGGATGAGCCAAGACACCCTTGTTCGAGGCCACAGCCAACGCTCCAACATAGGGCAAGCGGGCAATCTCGCCAGCCACTGCCTCAACGCCCAAAGTCTCTGAAATCACGTTAACATCTGATTGTTTTAGTCGCGGGTCAACGAGTGCTCCATGATTATTCGCCAAGACCAAATTTCCATACGCGGTCTTTCTAGTTTCCATCACTGTGATGTTTCCTTTGAAGGCGGCCTTTAAGGCATCAAGCTCTTCTTGGTGCACAAAATTGGGAAGCAGAATCCCGTTCGAATTCGCACATGCAAGAGCGCCAATAAGGACCGATCCGCCTATCATCGTATGAATCAGCTTGGCTTTCAGCCATTCTGCCAGTTTCTCGGCTTTCTTGAGCGGAACGTATTTCGGAATTATGACGATGTCATCTGTAGCAAGCGAGTATACACCTATGCTTACGCTTCCTTCAAGGCTGGACAGGTAAATGGCCAAGGACTAATCTCCTTCAGCCAAATAAACAGTCACATTTCCCTCTTTATCCTTCGCAGCCCTAACCCGAATCTTCCGCGGAGGCTTCTCAATACCCCTACTCCAAACTTTGAGGTTAACCTCATTATCTATAACGAGCCTAGCAGGCTCCTCTTCCTCCTCGCCCTCAGTTTCCTTGCGAGCCTCCAACTTCATATGCTTAGTTATGAAACTCCTAAGCATTCGCATGGCCCTCGGAGCTCTCTTGTTAGCAGGCATGATCCACGCTTTACCTAGAGGAACTGTGTAGATTCTTTCTTCAACGATTTCCTCTTCCTCTTCTTTCTTTTCCCTCTTCTCTTTCTTCTCTTCCTTCTCCTCTTTCTCTTCCGACGGCTTAGCTTCTTCAGCTTTTGCAAACGCCTCTTTTACGGCTTCAACCTTTTCCTCTTCAACTTCCTCGCCGGTTTCCTCTTTAGGAGCCTCTTCAGCTACAGGTTCTTCAACAGCTTCAGCAGGTTGCTCCGGCTCTTCTTCAATGGGTTCTTCTTTAGTTTCCGGTTCCTTTCCTTCCTTCTCTTCCTCTTTCTTAATTGGCCATTCCTCCCTAGGCTCTTATCTTCCTTCTTCGCCACTGTCTTCTCTTAGGATGCGTCCTGAATTTCCCGCCTGTTTTGGCTATAACCCATGTTGGCACCGCTTTCTTCTGTTTTCCAGCTTTCGCCAATCTTCGCTTCTTCGCCGTAGGCTTGTTTCGCGTCATCTTTCATTTCCTCATTATCTTTGGCTCTCGCTTACGCGACTGCAACTGCACAAGTATCTGCCTTAACCGTTCATCTGACAGGGGAATGGCAATCTTTCCTTGCTGCGCAAGCTGAATCAACTGCAGCTCCAGCTGATCAGTAAATTCGGGTCTGACCATTTTAAGGTTTGTCAGCCTCTGTCTCGCTTCTTGGGTTAGAATGTTCCTCAGCAAGGCCTGTTTCTGAGCTTCAAGCTGCTGCTGCGACTGAGCATCCCGCTGCTCATCAGACACTTGCCGCTGTAAGGCTGAAAGCTTCCTTCTCCGAAGATCTTCCAGCTCCTCGTCAGACATCTCACTCACCCTTTCTGGTACTTCTCTAACTCCGGAAGCTCCTTCACCAATTCCTTGCCAAGCTCTTCAGCAAGTTCCTGCAGAAGCTTTCTGCCTTCTTTCGTCATTTTCCTTCCGTGAGTTCCAGATACTTCAATAAAACCTGCAACCTGCAACTGCTGCAAAGCCTTCCTTATGATGGAACCGCCAGCCTTTGCCGCATGTTTAGGCGTTCCCCTAAAGCTTTTTCCTCCCCCGTACTCGGATCTTAGTTTTTCCATGCCTATTGGGCCGTGAACATAAACCTTGCGCAAAATTGAAGCACAGCGGGTATACCACCAGTCAGGGTCTTGAGGTTGCCTCTCAACATGTGAACCAGTCTTCGCCATGCTCGCCCATGGGGGTGGCGTCGCGGCATCCACGTTTTCTTTTAGGTATTTGGCTAGTTTTTTGATGAGTTTGGAGGCTGGCACATCGTAGGGGGTCGTCAAGACTCTTTGTCCTCTGGGTTTTCCTTCTGTAAAATCATGAAGCCTAATATAAAGGCTTTCACTTTTTGCGACTCTTGTAAAGCATGAAAGTATGCCCTCTAACCTCAACCAACGCTGACTCCGTCTGGGCAGCAATTTTCTGAGTTAGCTGCTTGGTTTCGTCTCCTGAGAGGGCAGTTTTCAAGATCTTGACCTTGACCATCTTGTTCCTATCCAACTGCTTCCCGATCTCCCCCAACAACTCCTCTGAAGCACCGCTCTTGCCTATCAAAATGGTTGGTCTCTTGTCTCTTAGTTGGCGCTTGACAAAACGTTTCTTCCCATCCGTTAGCCCGCTCATGCTAATAGCTTCTCCTTCTTCTTTTTCAAAGGAATCCGCATTTGCTTGCCGCAGTTTAGGCAGGTAATCACCAAGTGAGGTTCTCTCCGTTGTCTTACGCGCACACGACAATTCACACCCGACAAGATAAAGCTTTTACAGTGCCTGCAAACTTGGATTCTGTATTCTCTGGGCAGATGAATCCGAGTAGCCATAGCTATCTTTCTTGCCAGATCCACATAACGCTGAGCCAGTAAAGGGTCTTCAGTGAAGGTTTCGTTTGCCAAACGAAAAAGCGTCCGAATACGCTGCATCGCGATCCGTCTAGTATCAGGATCCATTGCCTTGCACTGTGCTCCACTGGCAGATTATGCTTCCTCTTGGTGAAATTAACCTTTCGAATAGGCTGACCTCAACTGGAGAGCAAAGGGAAATGAACCTGTCCGAGATTTCGCTCACTGCTTTCTTGACAAGAGCCTGACGTATGTCTAGTTCGGCGTTTCCCAAAACTATGCTTGGAGTGGAATATGCACGATAAATGGAGCAAACTCCAATGACCCTGTTGTTTTCAATGGCAACGTAGATGTCGCTTGCCTTGAGAAGAGGAGAATAGAGATCACCTAGAGGCAAGGCATTCGTAATTGGATCTTTTCCCAGAAACCTTCTGCAGGCTACGAGCAGATTCTTTGATGTCACTCTTCTTATCTTCAATGTCTCACCTCATGCCAATCAGAATGCGTATGCAAGTGCGAGGGGTGGGATTCGAACCCCCACCACAGTGGAGATGTCTCCCGCACATCCCTCTTTTTCTTTTTCTTGCAAATGATAACCTTCAGAGTTGGCAAAGTCTCCAGTTATGGCTCGTAGTCTAGTCTGGACCAATACGCCAGTCGTGATGTGTCCAGCGAGTGGATGGAAAAAAAGAGGATTTGGAGATTGAGGTTGCTAGCACAGCCAGTGTCCGAACACCAAGTAGTAGGGGGGCCAAGGATCGGGACTTACATAGCCCATTCCTGGCAAGTACTCGTAGCGCACGTTTGTTCCAGCTGCTTTTTCAGCCCAAAGTGCCCCTGCAAAAAGACCAGACCATAATGGATTATAGGGCGGACCTAAATAGACCCAAGTAGGTTGAGTCCATGTCGTAACCCAGATCCAGCAATCTATAATAGGCAGCAAAGATCCATAAAACCTCAGCGCCCACCCAAACCAGTATCCAACGTCAGAGTCATAGGAAGGCGTGTCGAATCCTAGAATTTGATGGAGCCCACAGAATTGGCCTTTTGACCACCTAGAAAAGATCCCGCCGTTGTCCCAGAATAGTGACATGCAGGATTGCAATGCCATCCACTTCAATTCTGCTTCTTCATGAAAATCTCCGGCATCGTTTCCACCCCATCTTGCGTTTGCAAAATTGAAGAAATTCGAATCAATATTTGATACAAAGCCGATTCCGTCTTGGTTGCCGTGGCCAGAGAAGTATCCAAAATCGGTAGTGTCCATCATTTCCCAATCCGCCCCTCCCAGCTCATCAGGTGAATAGCGGTACTTGAAGTCCTCTTCCCATGCACCGTAATCTGTGTAAGTAAATCCCGCATTCCAGTTTCCAATCTTTTGCAGCTGAGTCCGGAAGTCGGTGGCGCTGAAGGCCCCCCCATATGGAAGATCAGACGCGAGCCCATTATATAGAGTAACTCCTTCCGCTCCAACTTCATTGAAACTGTCTTTTCGGTAGGGACCGTTAGCAAAAACCGCTTGAGTTTGCATTAGAAGACCGCTTGAGACAATCAGAGCTAGCAAAGCAAGTCCCAGAAGAGCTGTTTTCCCCTTTTTCTTTAGTACGGAAAAGACTATGGTTCCTGAACAAACGAATGTCACAGCTAAGACGGATGGGTTAGTCAACCACTTCAGAAGAACGTTGAGTCTATCGACTGGTACATAGATGCCTCCCACGGATGTTGGCTCAACCGTGACTGAGACATGGTCAGAAGCATTGATCCCGTTGGCATCTGTTACAGTTAACGTGATGGTGTGTGGGACAATGTGTTCTTCCTTGTTGGCTCCTGAAAGGCTAATCGTGAAAGTTGGATTTGAGCCTTGATAGAGAATGCCGTCAACGTTCGACTGCCACATGTACGTGTATGGAGGCGTACCGAAGCTCGCGGAAGCCGAGAATTGAATGTTTTGACCAGCATTGAACTTCGATCCGTCTGGCGGGGAAGTCACAGTAGCTTGTGGTGAGAAAACTGTTGCAGGAAGATTCAGGGTTGGGCTTGTAATGGGTTCTCCATCTAAGCTGAAGTCTGAACCGACTATCCAGACTGGCTGGACGAAGTCTTGGGTTTTGAAAACTGTGTCGCAGTAGTATCCCCAAGTCATTGAGATATTCAGTTGTTCTGGGTCTAGTCGTGATGTCTCCAAAAACGTTTGCCTAGCTTGCGTTTCGTTAAACGCACTGTAGTAACCGTAGTCGTCGATCTCTCTCCAGGTGCGAGTGAAACCCACAATTTCTCCATTTTGTCCCTCATACACGATCATCTTTGCGCCTGGACCATACGTCGGGTATCCGTCTTTGGTTTGAAAAATGTAGCTTACCTCTACCGCGTTGTGTGCATTCGTTTCTGTTGAATTGGTCTCAAGATTATACTTGGCAAAGCTCACATATCCTATGTTGGCATCAACGATGCTCGCAGTAGCCGGCATCAAATATGAAGAATGACCTGTGATGAAGCTACTTGCAATGGCCACGGCTTGGATACCCGCAGGCAAAGATGTGGGCAAACATGATTGATTGAAACACTTCGAGTAGTCACAGTACCAGATTCCGCCGCTCGCTTCCGAAACGCTTAGGAAACGCGGCCATGTATTGTTAACCACAAACATCCCCTCAACGTAGGTAACGCTGGGGGAAGTCAAGTTGAACACGTTGACGGCCAACTCTGTCACAAAAGTCACATTGACATTGGAGGGTCTAGTTCTGTACACGAGCAAGGGTCCTGACGGCGGCTGTGCACGCACACTTCTTGAAGCACTCGTAGCTGCTAGTATTGTCATCAATACGAACAAAACCGCAAAATACTTTGCCTTCATTATCGTTTTCTCCTTTCTCGTAAACCTTTTCGTTCTATAAAGGCAGGCCCGCGCAAGCCATTGGCAACTTCTTACAAGTAACCAATGATACTCGGTAAGGCGCCTTCCCATGGTGCTATTGGTGCTTTGTTCTTAAATAACTTCTGAAAAAAAGTTCTATGAGGACACGTGCTGAGAAAAGCCTCCATGCTAGCGTGCCAGAAATAGGAAGTGAGGCAGGCTCTGAATACGTGACCGAAATGGAAAACGTTAAACTCTTCAGAAAGAGAAAATAATGTCGCCACAGGGTACTGGTACATCAAAATGGGGTCGTCGTATAGCTTGGACTGAGACTTCAGTGACGATATCTCCCGCATACCCCCTCTTTTTCTCTGCAAGAAAACTAGAATTTTCTTCTATGACTCGCGCGTGCTAGATATCTTCGGCTTAAGGCGATAGACAACTCTTTCAGAAAAGTTATTTAGTGGTTGAACCTATTATGATTAGGGAGAGGGAATTGCTGGGTAAGATTGGTTCTTGGGCAATGCTCGCGATGCTTCTGGTTGCGAGCTTGGTTCTGGTTCTCAAGACACCTGTCGTCAAGGCGATTGGTACCATCTACATTAGGGCTGATGGAAGCGTTGAAGGCACGACTTACATTGTGAGTATAGATAATGTCACCTATGCTTTTACTGCCGACATTAACAATCTTATAGTGGTTCAGAAAAGCAACATAATAATTGATGGAAACGGTCATGTGCTTAATGGTTCCAGCTTAGGTGGAGCTGGTTTCAGCCTAACAAGCGTGGGCGCCGTTACGATCAAGAACACAAGAATCACTAGCTTTGACGATGCCATTAATCTTTCTAAAGCGTCTAATAACGTAATAAGGGGAAACAATATGGACAACAACATGCATGCGGATGTCGAGACCACTGTGGATTCAAACAATAATATCTTCTCAGATAACGCGATAGAAACACGTCGGTGTGGCATCTGGGTCATGGGTTCAAACAATATTGTATCTGGGAATTCGTTCACTTCTTCTGCGAACCCGCATGATGAACCATATTCCATCATTCTGAATGTCGGGCATGACAATGTCGTAACTAATAACAATATCACTGGAAACGAAACAGAAAGCAAGCTGACTGCCATCTACGTCCTCAGCTCCTCGAAGAACGTCATTTCAGGAAACAACATTGCATATTGCCGTAATGGCATCCTTCTCTACGTGCAGTCGAATTATGGCACGATATGCGAGAACACTCTGCGAAGCATAAATTCAACTTGCTTTGACATACTTGGCTCTTCTGACAATCACATTTACCATAACAACATCATATCAGACACACTGCAAGTGAAGATCATACGTAGCTCGAATGTCTGGGATTGTGGCTATCCTTCTGGCGGCAACTATTGGAGCGACTCCATTGGCTCAGACCTTCACAGAGGCGCATTTCAAAATGAAACCGGGAGTGATGGAATAATCGACACCTCCTTCTCGATGTATGAAAACAACACCGACCATTATCCATTAACAAAGCCCTACTGTGGAACTTGTGACGTGGGATTGAGAGTATCACCCTCCAAAACCTTCGTTGCTGAAGGCTACAACACAACCGTAGCCATAGAAGTGACGATAATAAACTATGGCGAACAAACAGAAACCCTCAACTTCACATTCCAAATGGGCACAACAACTGAAAACCAAACAATAACATTGACGAGCAGAAACTCCACCACTTTCATCTTCACATGGAACTCTGCGGGTCTTGCTAAAGGCAGCTACAACATGACTGCTTTGGTGGGACCAGTTACAAATGAAACAGACATAACCGATAATTATTATGACGGCGAAATCGTCAGAATCGTTATGCCTGGCAACGTAAACGGAGACAGCGGAGTCGACAGCACAGACTTGGGCATCCTTGGCAGTTCTTGGGGCTCATTCACAGGCGATTTGAACTACAATCCCAATGCCGACATAGATAACAGCGGAGTAGTAGACTCAAGCGATCTAGGCATTATGGGTGCGCACTGGGGCGAAACAGAATAGCCTCGAACACGTGATGAATTCACGGCTTCTGCCAGAACAGGTAGACTTTCGTCTGCAGCAGAAAGCCGCACGTCTTAATCAACGTCGCCAGCTGCTCTGGATCCATCGTCCTTGGCTTTTTTGGCGATTTCCTTATACTTCTGCCTCAGATCCACCAGTTCAGTCTCGATCTCTCGATAATGTACGTAGTCGGCAAACATCTCTTTGTAGATCTTTGCCTTGAATAAAGCATCTGAGCCTGATGATCTCCTTCTTGTCTATGCCAGGCTGCTCCAGAGCTTTCAGGGCTGCACTTAAGCGTATCATTACGTTCTCGATACTTGGCAGTTCTTTAGGCGAAGCCTGAGAAGAAGAAGGCGGTTGATTCGTTTCACTGCCTACTTCTACCCGTAACCCAAGGCGTCGCATCTTATGATAAATCATATCCTCATTCTTGCCCAGGACCTTCGCGATCACATCAATGCCCTTGCGCTTCTTGACAAGTTGAATGAGCGTGCGCTCCTCTTCCTTGGTCCACGGCTTACCCTTCGGCATGGCTAACTCGCCTTCTGACCTATGAAAATCCCTGAAACCATTGTGAAGCATAGCGAATCGAATGGAACGACGTAGACACCGAAACAAAAACCGTTCGAATAGCACCTGAAAAACACAGCAACCCACGAATAATCCACATAAGCCCAAAACTAGCAGCAATGCTCGAAGCACTACCCAAAACATATGGAACCAGAGTCTTCTCAAACGCTCAAAGCCGCTTAGACCAGCACAGAAACATACTGATACACAAAGAAAACGCATCGCAAATAAACTCCAAAACCCAAGACTCCTAAGAATAACATTCCACACCCTCAGACACTTCAAAGGCACAATGGAATACCACCGAACCAAAGACATACTGCACGTCATGCAAACACTCGGGCACAAGAACATCAAAAACACACTGCTATACGTCCAACTCGCCGAAGAACTATTCAGAGACCAACAAGAATACGTCTCAAAAGCGGCCAAAACCGAAGTCGACGCATGCGCCCTAATAGATGCAGGGTTCGAATACGTCTGCGACTTCGACAACGCCAGAATCTTCAGAAAGAAAAATTACTAGGCTATTGCCCGGATAAACCCCTCGCTATTTTCAACGTGGTGGTGCGAGGGGTGGGATTCGAACCCACGTAGGCCTTCGCCAGAGGATCTTAAGTCCTCCCCCTTGTCTTAGGCTGTTTTCTGGCCCTTGCCTATTTAGACCTGGCTCGGGTACCCTCGCCGCTTCATGACTGTTGAATGTTGTTGTTCAGCTTAAGTTTTTTGCAGTCAAGGAAGAGGGCATTAAGTTAAAATCTGCATGCTTGCAAGTTATTGTGCAGAGACCAGAACAGCATTGTCAACAGTTGTTGATTAATGGTTTGGTTTTGGTCAGAAATGGAAGAGTCATCTTTGGGTTTTCGCCATAGTTGGTTGGGGACACTGAGAAAGGTAAAATGGTGACGGGAAATGAGTGAAAGACCTTCAGGTGTTACGTTAGTAGCAATATTGACATTGTTGAGTTCTGGTGCATTGTTTATGCTCTGGGTGATGAGTAATGTTCTTCTTGTTGTTGGAGGACCTTATGGTGGAGGAAGTATTGATTGGTTATATGTGATGATAAATTACCCTACTATACCTATTTCTTTCATATTGCTAGTCTATGCATTCTTCCTTTCAATTGGCATGTTTAAACTGACAACGAAATATGTATGGTATGCTTCGATATTATTTTGGCTAGTGACTCTAGTATTCTTTTCTTGGTGGGGATACAATATTTGGAGAAACGTTGGATTATCATATAATGAAGATGGAAGTTCCACTTGGCAATTAGTGTATAGTTGGCAGTATGAAACGATAATAGTTACATTGCTTCCCTTAGCGTACAGTATAGGCTGTCTGGCATATTTCCAGACACAAAAAATCAAAGACTACTTTCATCTATGAGTAGAAGTAAGAGACCAAAATACTTCTATGAACTCCCTTGAACCATTGTGAAATAGTCGTAATTTTCACACAGCGTACGACATGCCAAAAATCATAAGAACTGAGGCTATAGAGTTAGGGAAAAGGTTTGATAATGAAAAGAAACGATGGGATGCATTCAAAACTTGCCAAAATCAAATATAAGCTTCAGAACGCAAGAGTTGATTGGGCTATTTTTGCTGGAGCCGCTGCTTCTTGTTATGGAAGCAAGAGAGAAATCACAGACATTGACATACTGGTAAGATGTGAGGATTTGGAGAAAGTTAGAACAGCGTTGAAGAATGTTGACGTTGAAGGCTTTGACGTTGGCTGTGGAGCTAATATTGAAACTTCTGAAGGAGTGTGCCCCTTCTTTCTGGATGACGAAATGGTTGAAAGGATAAATTCGAAGGACCTTTTTGGTGTGGTGGTTCCAGTTATGTCTGTTGAAGACAATATCGTTTTGAAGGCAATTCTGCAGAGGGGAGAGGACAAAGGGAAGCATGATCTGGAAGACATCAGATTCATGGCAGCTTATGAGAAAATAGATTTGGAGTATCTTCAGAAGAGAGTAGCGAAATCCAATGCTGATAAAAGAGTCATGCCCTTGCTTAGGCTATTGATTCCAAGTCTGTCTAGAAAACAACACTGTAGAAAATGCAACAAACCATAAAAACTAAAGAACCATGATCAACCTCTGAGATTAATCAAACTTATGGTGTATGCCAATGATCAAGAAGGAATTGACCTTTTATAAACCACTTCTAATCATCAAGTTCTGAGTCAGAGTCAAAGAGGTGAGAGAATGACAAAAGTTGAAGAGGTTTATCTCTGCAAAATATGCGGAAACAAAGTGAAGGTTCTGGAAGCTGGAAAAGGAACCCTTGTTTGCTGTGGAAAACCAATGATACGCGTAAAATCCTAGGACTCATACACCCTCTCATGCATAGACACAATGACATACTCCAATGCTAGAGAAGATTCTACACTGTATGGTAAATGCCACAAGCAATAAGAACTGAAATGCCTTAGAGGGTTGTATGCGAAAAATTCTAGGATATGGGGAAGATGCTCTCACCTTGTGGGCATTGAAGCATAATCTAAATGCAATATTGGACTATTTCAATGATAAAACTGCTCCACCAAGCTGTCTTGTTTTCTATCGTCCCAGTTTTGGTAGGAGTGGGGGAAAGAATAGCTCAGAGTTTGGAGAGTTTGATGCAATAATTGCTTCTTCAGAAAACGTTTACTTAGTAGAAAGCAAGTGGGACAATCTTGGAAAAACCAAAAACTACAAAGACATAATCAAACCTGTGCAAAGATTACGGCATGACATTCTTTCATGGTACCTTACACATTGGGATAAGAAATATCGTAACAAGTGGGGAGACTTCATAAAAGAGCAGAAACTTCACTACCAGGAAGAAACCAAAAAAAGAAACATGCCTGGACCAGCCACTCTATTGACAAGAAATCTTGAATTTGTCCTAGGCGAATTGCTTAAACATTGCAAAGGTTTCTCAGGTGAAGATAGCATCAAAAACGTCTTATTGTTCTTCTACAGCAAGAAAAAACCTGGAATCAAAACCAAAGAGAGAAAAGACTTCGATCTAGTATTCATCAACTATAGCACAGAGGTCACAGACAGGAATTTCATTACCTTAGATTAAAATCATTTTGGACTGTCCGAATTTCTTCCAGGGGCTCCCTGAAATCATTGGGAAGCATGGAAGTTTCTACGCATAGAAAATGCTCAATTGCTCCTATACAAAATCACTGGAGCCCTAAACTATCAGAACTTAGAGACAGAACACTCAGAGCAATCACAGAACTGGAAGAGACTCTCAATTAACATCCTTTTTTCTGTTCTCTTCGAAGTCACAAACATTCTAGGAACTTGGACAGAATACCAACATTATTAGCACAACTGGAGCAATTACTTTAGAATTCTTCTGCGTATTTCAGATAGAAAAAAAAGAATAGAAGAGTTCACTATTGAACTGGTAGTGCGAGTACAGTCAAGGTCCTTTGAAAGACATATCCTGTGCCACCTGTTACTCTCCATTGAATCTTTATAGTGTGATTTCCTGCAGGAACGCTTGGTTCATAGAAGTTGTAGCTGTATGCCATAGTGGTTATGTAATGCCTATGAACGTATGGATTTCCTAATGAATTGCTCATAGATGGTGTTAATGTGATCCAGCCTCCAGGCAAAGCTACTGTTGAGTCAACCAATGCTTGTATGTAGGTAACGTAGTCTGCGTTTCCATTATTATTGTAAGAGTCTGCACTGAACATTATTAGTAGGTAGCATGTTGTGTTCAAGCTGAAACCTACAGAGGTACTAGACATGTCTACCCAGTTTAGAGTTTCTGTTGTTCCGTCCCAAGCATCACTGTATGTAGAGTTGTATGAGATAACGTAAGGATTGAGTGTTGAAAAATTGTACTCTAAAACACCGATTCTTTCATCTAATGACTGAACTGTCCCGTTCAAACTATCTATTCTTGCCTCAAGATATGCTTCTAGGTTAAGAAGTGAATCATTCAAGCTGTCAATTCTAGATTGCAGTTCAAGCAGCAATGCTGTTTTGTTCATTGGTGTTCCATATGAACCCCAAGCAGCACCCATCATGCCTAAATCTGTTGAATCTATTACTCCATCATCGTTCAAGTCAGTCCAAGGGTCATATTCTGGTCCTGTCTGGCTTCTTGTTGGTAATATCATAAATAATGTAACAGTTAAGCAGAAAGTAAGCAGGGCAACAATTACTAGATCTTTCTTAGTTGTCATACAATCACCTCCTCTTCTCCTCATCAACGTAACAAATAGTTGTATGTCTGATTGGTTATTAGACTTGTGAAAGAAGATTCAATAGGAAGAAGTATTCCTGTACTGTAGATTCTACACGCCTTGAGAGAGCGTTAAATGGATTTGTCATTTCTTTAGGTACTTCTCATTAAGCGGTAAAGAGTCAGGATCGTTCCATATTTTCTCAAAAAGCTCTTTGGCTGAATTGACAAGGTCTGGATGGCTTGTTTTGACGCCTGCATCATATCTTTCTCTGCCTATGCATTCTGTATTGAAGTCAAAAGATCCCACAACTAACAAACCTTGCATTTGGGATATAAGTGGAAAGGTTGCCACAAGAATCCTGGCATGTAAACGATTGTTGGTTTTTATCTCAACTCCTTGTTCTACGAGTTTCCTTAGAACCTGCAGATTCTTCTTGTCCCTAGTATCGTTCTCTCTAAGCTCCTGGCATATCAATCTTAGACGATGATTATCTTTGGGTCTAGCTAGTTTCTCCAATGTTTCCCTTACAGTTTCAGAGAAGTATCCTGTAATGCAGATGTCAGGATAGCTTCTCAAATCATAGAAAAGATTATCAGCAAACGCCTTGAAACTGTCTCTATCGAAAAACTCTACTTTGAAATGACTTAAGTCAGTTTGAAGACCAACAATCTTTTTTCTAAACTCCTCATATGCCATTTGATCCCAGCTATTCTGCAAGTTCATATGGATGTCTAATATATGCCAGTGGCTAATTGTCAGGAAACTGCTCTTAAAACTTTGCAACTCAAGTCTCCTCCATTTTTGAAGACACAAACATTCCAAAGAGTCCTTAGAAACAAAAGTACAAATCAACATAGAATATGCGAGACATTCTATGTCTATTTTATTCTCCGAATTACCTTGGGCTTGCCGTTCTTCTGTATTTCCATTAGACCAAAACTCAGGCTATTGTGGTCCATTACTTGCTTTATGTCTTCAATTTTTATGTTGCTTGGCAAGTTATAAGGTACGGCTAGATATGTCTCAGCACTGCTTTCTTCCCAGAAATACCATAGACACTGTCCCAAACCAGAATATATATCTCCACTTGAGCCTTTTGTCTCCACCTGAACGATAGTCTTTCCACCTTTCTTAACTATGCAATCTGCACCTGACCTCTTCATTTTGCAAATGATTTCATACCCTTCTTTCTTAGAATATTTCCTTTCGTTTTTAAGCCAGCTTTCAACATATCTGACTACTTCGGATTCTTTCATCACAACTCACTATTACAAAGCTCAGGCATACCAACTATTTCTGTTTTCGTATTTAGGCAACAATAAGGAAGAATCACCTTCTCAATATGGTCTGCTCCAAATTCTGTCTCCAAAGTCACAAACATTTTATAGAGTCCCTAGGTTCAAGTTATGATTTTGCCGTATTCATTCAGTTTTTTCTGTGCTCGTTTGTATTCTGGACATATCAGTTCAACTGTCTTCCAGAATTTGTTTGTGTGTCTTTTTGATGTTGTGTGTCCTATTTCATGTGCAACTATGTACTTTAGTGCACTTTCAGGTAGAGCTACTGCATTGAGCTTGACTATTACCTTGTTTCCTTTCAGCTTGGCGATTCTTGTTTTCTTGTTGTCAATGTTTTCTGTAATCTCAAAGTCAAAGTCTCCAAACAGCTCAACTTTCCCTTCAGCTTTGATGCTGTCACATGTTTCCAGAAGCTTGTCATACAGTAGTTGGGTTAAGAACTCCTTCAGCAGTGTCTTGGTTGACTTCTGATGTTTGTTCACTATGATGACGTTGCTTCTATGCTCAATGTAATCTTTGTCAGACTTCTGTTCTTGTAGAAGATGCTGTTGGCCAAAGATTGTGAGTTGTTTCATTGTGTTTTCTCCAGTGCATTGATTATTCCATCAGTCAAGTCTTCTATCTTGTTCTTGTGTTCTTTGAACTCTGAGAGGAGCATTAGTCTGGTTTCTGCTTTGGCTTTTCTTCTTATGTCTCTTTGATTCTGCCAGTTTTTGAAAAGCAGTTTTCTGCTTTCTAAGTGAGCTAGGAGTCTGGTGATGAAGGCTATGGTTTTCTGTTTGTCTGTTTCGGGCAGGACTATTTTGATTGCTTCATAGAGTGGATACTTTTCTTTGCCAATTTCTGCTTCTTCTTTTTTCCATTCAACTATTTTCTGTGAGAAGGTTACCATTTTCTGTATTGCTTCTTGGGTTTCCAGTTTTCTTGTTCTCAGCGGTTCATAGGCTCTTTCCACTTCTCTGCCCAAGTTTATGAAGAAAGGTGAGTTAGGGTGTTGTCTGGCTTCTACCAGAATGCTTGGAATCAAGTCTATTGGCGCCCCAATGGGTTTTGCAGCTGTCTTTTTCAGAAGTTCAATGTATTTTTGGTCTATGGCCAGAGGTTGGTATGTTGTGTCTATTTCTTTTGTGTCTATGGTTTCTTGGATTAGCCGCATTGTTTTCTTTGAGAGCTCTCCAATCTTGAGTTCATCCACTTGGGCTTGCAGGAACTTCTTGTAGTAGGCAACATAGACTTTTATCAGCCAAGTGTAGTCCAGCAGATAGGGTCTGAGGAATGGGTCTCCTCTGAGCATCTCATAGGATTTCATTAGGCTTCTGATGTTGGCTTCAAATTTGCTGGCTGTTTCCAAGTCTGCAAGAAGGTCTAATGCACTCTCTAAGCTTTCTCTGGTGTTTTCTTTCTTGACAGCTTTGAATATCTCTAAGGCCTGAGCAAGAAGCTGTTTGAATTCTTCCTTCTCTTCATCAAGCTTTCTTATCACAATCCTTAGAGCTTTGGAGTCTTGAGCCTCAAACTTTTCAAAGGCTTTCTCCAGTTCTGCCAAGATGCCTATGTAGTCAACTATTAGTCCAAATTTCTTGTTGAGGTATGGTCTGTTGGTTCTGGCTATTGCTTGCAGCAGCCTATGCTCTTTGAGTGGCTTGTCAAGATACATTGTCCAAAGGTTTGGAGCATCAAACCCAGTGATGAGCATGTCAGTTACAATGAGAATCTTGGGTTCTTTCTTTGTCTTGAAGTTGTCAATTATCTTTCTGTGAATTTCCTTGACATCTGAAGTTTGATATTTCTCCTTCAGCTTCTCAAAGTATTCTTTGATTATGGGTTTGTCATTCTGGCTGAAGGTCATCACTATTTCAGAAGTGGGTTCTGGCAGAATCTTGTCAATGGAATTCTTGTATTGGACACATGCTTCTCTGTCAATTGTGACTATCAAGGCTTTGAGTTCTGTTGGCTCAACAATCTCTCTGAAGTGCTTTACAATGTCATCTGTTATCTTGCCAATCCTTTTAGGTTCTTTGACAAAGGCTCTGATTACACTGACTTTCTTGCTTAAAGCTCTCTTTTCATCTGAGGACAGAGGCTGTATCTCTTCTTCTTCAAACCTTGTGAATTCTTGCAGTTGCTGTGGCTGAAGATGGTAGTCTGGCAGCCTTGGCTCATAGTTCAATGCTACAGTGAAGCCATCTTCCAGAGCATCCAGCATTGAATATCTATCCAAATAGAGTTCATCTTTTGGACAAAATTTCTGGAAAGTGTTTCTCTCAACCTTTGAGAGTGGTGTTCCAGTGAAGCCAAAGATGAAGGCCTCTTTGAAGATGCTTCTCATCATGGTGGAGAACTTGCCATACTGGGTTCTGTGCACTTCATCAGCAAAGACAATTACATTCCGCCTATGAACCTCTAAGGGCTCTTCCTTTCTAAGCTGGTCAATCTCTTTTGGACTGAACTTCTCTATGGTTACAAGGAAGATGCCTCTTTTGCTTTCTGTTCCCCACTTCAAATTCTCAAATAGCTTCTTTATGGACTCCACTTTTTCCAGGGGAACCTCAATGAATGAGAAGTCCTTTTCAATCTGTTCTTCTAGGTCTTTTCTGTCCACAACAATGTAGATGCTTGGCTTCTGGGCTTCTGGACAGTGGAAAAGCTTCCATGCTGAAAATGCCATAGTGTAGGTTTTGCCAGAGCCTTGCCAATGCCAAATCAAACCAAACTTGCTATCTTGTTCTTTTCTGAGTGTTTTTGTGACTCTTTCAAAGATTCTGGTGGCTGCTCTGTATTGCATGTATCTGGTCATTATCTTGGTTGACTTGTCCATCTCTTTCCTGACAAAGATGAAGTTCTCAACAAAGTCCAAGACATGCTGCTTGGCCAAGAGCCCATAGACTGCAAACTTGAAGTCATCCTTCATTTCAAAACTGTATGGGTATGGGTCTTTCCAAGTGCTGAGATGGTCTTTGCCTTCTTCACAGAAGCTGTTGGGGAAATATCTTGTCTTTAATCCATCTGTTGCCAATGAAAACTGGACATACTTGAAGACTTCTGGAGCTTCATTCTCATACCTCTTGATTTGTCTGTAAGCATCTGTCCAGTCTGCCTTTTCTGCAGTTGGGCTCTTGCATTCAATCAGCACTAATGGGATGCCATTAACCAATAGAACTATGTCAGCTCTGATTGTTGCCTTCAAGCCTTCTACTTTGAACTGTCTGGTTACTGTGAACTCATTATTTCCATAGTTCTGAAGGTCAACAATTCTCAATGGTCTCTCTTTGCCTTCCTTCTGCAAAGGAACAACAAACCCATTCCTGAACCTGTCCAGAAAGACTCTGATGCCTTCAATGGTGGTTGGCATGGCTCTCAGTGAAGTCACAATAAAGTCAAGGTCTGCATCGGTGAGCTCATAACAACTATTCAATTTTCTAACTGCATTCTTGAGGTCATCCACGACCAGAGGCTGCTCAAAATCTCCCTTTCTTCTCTCAGCCATAAGCTGAGGCTCAACATACTTCCACTCAAGAAAAGGACTCTTCAACTCTTGGACAATGAAGTCTTCAACTGTTCCCTTTTCATTGTAGAGCATCCTAATCCACCCTAACCCTAACCTTGCCAGAGAGAAGCAAATCCATCAAACCTTGCTTAATCCTCTTCAGTTTTGCTTTTTGTTTCCTCTCAACCTCAAGCCTCTTGTCGGCAATAGAAAGAACATCAACAATCTTTTGTTGCTCTTCAATTGATGGTAAAGGAATTCTTATGTTCTTTACTATTTGTGAATTTAGTCCACTCATAATTGCTCCTTGGCTCATGGATTGAATCTGCTTTCTTATTGAGCCATAATCATTGACAAGCCTAGATAGGAAGCTAGGCAAGATTCTGGACTTGTCAATCTGTATTCTTATCAGGTGTGAATCCATAATGCCCCTCTCTACATTGTCTGGAAAGGGAGTAGAGTAACCAATAGAGCCCATCATAGTAATCAGAACATCCTTAGGATATAATTCAAAGCCTTTGAGGGTTTGGAATTTCTCCACAGTCAAGTATCTGTTTCCCAAAGCAAAATCATTCTTCATTACATTCTCTTGTCCATACACCTTAATTCCTTCAGGTGCCAGCTCATTCTTCTTCAATTGGCTGCCAAAGGGGCCTATCTTTATTGCACCTTTTTTATCCAGGGCAATGCTCTTAATCTTGGTAATTTCCCAATGTCTTGGTGTTTTTCCTATTCCTGTCTCCTTAAACTCCTTCTGTCCTATTCCTTCTGTCAGAAGCTTTTGCATCAAACCCTTCTTCAGCCTCTCAGTTTTGGCAATAACCTCATCAGTCTTCTGAATAGCCAAATCAACACAAGACAAAACCTCAACAATTCCTCTTTGCTCATAGCTAGGGGGCAGTGGAACCTTCAGTCTTTCAACACCTTCCTTTGAGGCTCTTTGTCTGCCAGTTGTCCCTATCATTGATGAGATTATCTTGTTCCTAAACTTTGAAAACTTCAAAACATAGAATAAGAAGAGGGTGTCAATGCCTTTAGAGCGTATGGGAAAGACTTCTGTAGTGGCCAGTGCAACTCCTTCTGAAATATCTGAAGGAACTATTCCCTGTTTTCCATTCTCAAGGGATGGTGTTATCTTTGCCAAAAGCAAGTCACCAGCTTCACAATAGGTGTAGCTTTTTACTTGTTCTTTTTCTCTCATTTCATACTTGGCAAAGAGATGAGAGTCTGGCACAAGTGCCATTGGGATGAAAGCAATTTGCTTAAAATTGCTTATTCTTCTGTTACCCCTTATTTCTGCAACATTACTTAGAGTTGTGACTTGCCATTCTTGTGGTATCCTACCAATGTCTGTTTCTTGGAATTGAGTTTCCTTACTGAACAATGTCTTCTCCACCATGTGCTTGGGCTATTTCCAGAAGATACTTGTCCAGCTTGGTGGCTACTTCTTGTCTTTCTTGCTCCAACTTCTTCAGTTCTGCATGTTCTTTGGCAATGTCAATCTGCTCTCCCTTCTCAATGGGCATAACATAGAGTGTGACATTCAAGTTGTAGTCATTGTCAACAATGTCCTTCATGTCAATAGGTTTAGAGAAGCCTTCTGCAGAACCAAACTTCTGGTATGACTCCACTATTCTTGTCATGTTCTCTTTTGAAAGTGAGTTCAGCCTTCTCACTGAGGGATGAGGGATGACTTCACTGGAAGCATTGATGAAAAGCATCTTGCCTTTCCTATCTGCTGGCTTACTGCTGTTGAATATCATTATGGCTGCTGGGGCTCCAGTGTTGTAGAATAGCTTCTCTGGCAAGAGAATGACACATTCAACCAAGTCCTTGTCAATCACTTTGCTTCTGACTGCTTTTTCTGCTCCACCTCTGAACAAGCAGCCATTGTCCACAATCAATGCAACTCTGCCATTCTGTTTGGCTGAGGCCAGCATGTGTTGAACCCAAGCCCAGTCAGCACTGCTCTGAGTGGCAAAGCCATAACTGAATCTCTCCCTAAGGTCAGACTTCTTGAGTCTTTCTTCTCCATAGCCATCTTGGTTCCAAGGGACATTAGCAATCACAACATCAAACTGCTTCAGGTTCCCATTCTCTCTGAACCTTGGATAATCCAAAGTGTCTCCATTAGCCAAGTTAGCATTCTTAATCCCATGCAAGAGCAAGTTCATCTGGCCAACAGCATAAATCTCTGGACTCCTCTCCTGCCCAAACAGAAACAGCCTTCTGGTCTCTTCCACTCCATACTTCTCAGCAACATGCAAATAGGAAACAATGAGCATTCCACCAGAGCCACAGCAAGGGTCATACACACTCTCACTGGGCTTAGGGTCTAAAACCTCAACCATCAACTTGATAACTTCTCTTGGAGTGTAAATCTCACCTTCCTTAGCCTTGTCTGGAGCAAACTTCATCAGAATATGCTCATAAGCATCTCCAAGAACATCTGGAGAAACCTCTTCCCCACCAAGATTATACTTGTCAAAAAGCTCCACCAACTGCCTCAGCAATTCCCTATTCTCTTGGTTTCTGGCAAACTCCAAAAAATCAACTCTGTTAATCACTCCCTGCAGCTGACTGTTCAGCTTGGCAGTTTCACCTATGCCAGTGGCAAGGTTCTGAGGAAGACTATTCACATCCTTAGTAACTTCATCCCACAGAAACTGCTTAGGAATATCCACACTATGATAGTCTTTTCTCTCTGCTTCCCTGTCAGCTTCTTCCGTTACCCATCCACTTTCCTTAACAAGCCCATTCTTAACCTCAGCCTTCTCCACTTTCCAAAGGTCATTCAGCCTCTTCAAAAACAGCAAGACAAGAATAAACTTGTAATCCACTGCAGTCCTAATCAAATCTGCAGCTCTATCAACAAGACTGTTCAGCTCATCCCTTGTCACTTTCCTTGGAGATAATGAACTCTGAACCATTGAAACCACTCCACCACTCTAAAGGTTGTCTGGCTACATATTTATCACTTGCACAATCAAACAGAATTGAAATGTCTCATCCTAGCCTTTTCTGGTGCCGTCTTGAACAGAATCTGCAAGGCTCCACTTCAGATGGACTCAGCTATGATCTTCACGACCACCAAGTCCAATAATGAAATCTCAGAGACTGCTCTTAAAACTTTGTAGTCTTCCACGATTCTTATGAAACATCAGGAAAAATCATGGACGTCAGTCTAGATGGCAGCTTAGATAAGATTAGGATCTCCATACCTGTCTAGGACAGTTTTCTCTACATTATGGTTAAGTCTCACTTAGACGATCTCTGATAGAGTCAACTGGAAGACTGATCTCAAAGAAACAGGCTCTGATCTTGATGATCTACTTGATAATAGTATATAGTATGATACTTACATGCTAGAACAGCTTATTTGGACATATTTCTTAGAAGAGCAAAGTGAACGTAGTGTAGTTAGTGAATGTGGAACAAGAAAGAGAGAGTTATCTATAAAAAAGGGAAATTGAAAAGAAGCTCTTGTTAGTGCCTACTATCTGCTTTCTCTCAATGTCATGATCTTTACTCTTGTGAAGGGCTCCAAGTCTGCAATCAGCTCCTCAGTCTTGGATAGCTGAGGTTCTGGTAGTTTACAGTTGTAGTTGTCATATCCAACATGTACCAGGACTGGTTCTATTTCTCTAAGCCATTGTGTAAAGATTTCCAGGTCAAAGTCCATTATTGGCTCTATGGAGACAATCTTGTTCTTGTAGGATAGATCTTTCATGTACTTGTGTCTTTCAACAGTAGAAGGAGCCTTGGTAACAGTGTATTCTCTGTTTGTTTCTATCGTAGCTCCAAGAACTACATTCTCAGGGTAGAGATCCAGGAATTCAAGGTATCTCTTAGGGTTCTTTGTCAGAAAGAGAAAGTTGCTCGTAGGACTCTTCTTTATAGCATCTATGACTTCTATGATCCACTTTGCTGGAACCCAGTCTCCAAATAGATCTCCCATGTCAGAAACAAAGACATACTGCTTGTAGAATCTCCTATTCAGTTCCTTCTCAACCAGCGTTGGTCTGAAGCCATCCTTATATCGTTCAATGTTCTTCAGTTTTGTTACTGCCAGTCTCCTTGCCCAGCAGTATGTACAACCATGAAGACATCCAACAACTGGATTCCAAGTCTCAGTTATGTTATCAAACATTCCTGAGCCATACTCCTT
>Ga0315279_10000986_pt1 | contig 49560 bp, 40 predicted proteins | sample YL17G06_20_MG_FD_203694 | JGI IMG/M metagenome (GOLD analysis project Ga0315279, IMG submission 203694) | Sediment microbial communities from Yellowstone Lake, YNP, Wyoming, USA - YL17G06_20 | ecosystem: Environmental > Aquatic > Freshwater > Lake > Sediment | place: USA: Wyoming | collected... | reverse complement strand
AATGAGAGTTTCGATGTTTATATACATTGTTTCGTCCTCCTGAATGGCTTTAAGTTTTTGTTTTTTTTTACCATTTAGTTGGACGAAACATTCATCTTTTTGGTGTACTTAATTTCACATCAAAGGTGTTAATGCAATTAAGCTTTTAACAACGCCATCTAATTTTTTGTGGCTCTATCTGGAGTAGAATTATTTTATGGGGAAATGATTCTTGCATAGGATGGATTCCAGCTTTCGCTGGAATGACAACGATTACGTTTGTGTCATTCCCGTGAAAACGGGAATCCATTATAAACACAAGTTTCCCCATTAATTCCCAAAGAGTCATTTTTTACTGAAGCGAATAGTAGATCAAATTAGTTTTTTATGTTGTAGGGCAAACTAGCAGTTTGCTCCACTGGGGAGAGATAACAATGAAAGTCGGTTTTGCAGAACGTGATATAACTCCTTCGCCGGGGATGGAAAGACCCGGTGGCTACAGTAAATCTTTTCACAACGAAAATGTCCATGACCCGTGCAAGATTCGTGTGTCTGTATTTGATGATGGACAGAATCGTGTTGCATTGGTCGGCATTGACACGCTTGTAGTACCAAAAGTGCTTATTCAGAATGCCAGAAAAGGGATAGAAAAAGCCTGTGGTATTTCAGCAAATGCTATTCTCGTCGGTGCATCGCACTCACATTCCGCAGGTCCATTGAGCATGGTACTGCCCGGACAGTTTGACCACGCATCCCCGCTTGTTCAGCATCTTGCCTACGAAATAAGTTCATGCGCTGATCCAAAATACATGGAAATTGTAGAACGAGAGCTTATCTACGCAGTTGTTGAGGCTAACGATAAGCGTATTGACGCAAAATGCGGGATCGGGTCAGGTCGTGAGGATAAAGTCGCTTTTAACAGACGTTTTTTGATGAAGAATGGGATTACATGCACACATCCGGGAAAGTGCAATCCAGATATTGAAAAACCCGCAGGTCCAACAGATTCAGAAGTCGGTGTTATAGGGGCGTGGGATACGGAAGGAAAGCTGATCGGCTGTGTGGTGAACTTCGCATGTCATGGTACAACAGGACCGGGAAGCACATCCGCAGACTGGATATATTACCTTGAGAAAACTATCCGCAGTATGATGGGAGATCAAGCCATTGTTGTTTTCCTAAATGGCGCCTGCGGTGATATTACTCAGGTTGATAACCTCAGTCCATACAACATTGACTTTGGTGAGCGTGCCGCAAGGTACGTTGGAACAAGAGTCGGTGCAGAAGCAGTCAAAGTGCTTGTCACTGCGGAACCGGGTGAATTAACGCCTGTAAGTGCAAGTATAAAGAACCTGCCAATACCCCGCCGAAAGCCAAGCGATGCAAGATTAGAACGAGCATTAGAGATAGTCGAACATGATCCGTCACAGGTTGACTCAACTGAATGGACATTCGCCAAAGAGGTTATAATGCTGGATGCCCTGATCCAGAAGGAACCTGTTGTAGACGTAGAGGTGCAGGCAGTTCAGGTTGGTCCTGCTGTATTTATGGCGAACCCTTCAGAGTTTTTCTGTCAGTTCGGTTTGAATTTGAAGGCTAGAAGCAGTTTCCCGTTTACGTTTCCAGTTGAGCTTGCCAACGACTGTATTGGTTACGTCCCAACAGAAGAAGCGATGGGAGAACACGGTGGAGGTTACGAGACACGCCTGACAGCATACAGCAATCTGGAAGTTGGCGCCGGTGATAAGATAGTCAATGCTCTACTTGATCTAGCGAATGGATTAACGCCGGGTGATGTGCCAGAACCACCGAAGATTGATACGAGCAATGCTCGATGGACTTATGGGAATGTTCCACCTGAAGTTAGTTAATGCAAAGGATAAGGGATAAACACGGCTTTGTCTATTTAAGCAACAGCGACAAGCTGGAAACAAAAATTGATTAGATCGTTTATGATTCAAAGAGTATACCTGTATACTATATAACATAAGGGGTTAATCATGGGTATAAATAAGACATTGTTAGCATTGTTAAATGGAATTGATCAATATAAAATGGACGACGATTATGGTCTTAAAATTAATGAAGTTCACGAATTTATGTACCTTAAGACTAATAAGACTGATTTTCCTAGAAAACAAGAGAAAGCAGTTGGAATAATTAAGGAAATAATGATAGCTCATAAAAAAGATCAACTTTATCCTTATCTAAAAGAATTGGCTGATTTTGAGTATAATGCTCGTGGAATTGCACCATATTTGCGAGATCACGTGGTTCATGCTTTGTTAAGCTTTATCCTTGGAATCTGCATAAAAGAGAAATTCATTAAATACTTTAAACAAAAAGATGAAGTCTCAGAACTTCAATGGAAAATTGCTGGACTTTTTCATGATATAGGATACCCACTTGAAGTTGCAAGTAATATTATGGGATCATTTACAAAAAAAATAAACTGTTTGAAAAATAAAATAGACATTAATGCGTCAGACGTTAATATCGAAATAACTCCTGTTAGACTAGGTAAGCTAACAAATGATTGTAGCTTATGCCTGATTCAAGACTACCTAGATAATGACAAGGGTTTTTCAATTAACGTAAAAGAGGAATGTATAAAAATGATTGGATCAGGCAGAATCTCTCATGGAATGATAAGTTCATTAACTGTTTTGTATATAGTTGATCTTTTGTACCAAAAGAATAATTCAGATCAATCAAATAATCAAAATGATGGTTGGAACCGAAAATATTTTTATAATGACATTGTTCCTGCGTGTTCTGCAATATTCATTCACGATTTACCAAAAGAATGTTTTAGCAAGAAAAATCAAATTAATCCATCGAAAGCACCCCTAGCATTTCTACTAAGACTTTCAGATTGCTTGCAGGATTGGGATAGACCGTCAAAAAATAATCGGACAGGTTTTTCAGATGATCAATATGATATTGATATATCGAATAATAGACTCACATTCACAGTTGAGGATAAAGATCAGAGAGCTAAAATATATAAAGAAATATCTGAAACACTAGATATTAATTCAAGAATAGATGAACAATGTTCCGAAATTATCTTAGCTTTTCAAAACCCTTAGACATAAATTCAGAGAGTTAAAGAATTAACGTTACTAAAGAGCAAATATAAACAAAGAGGAGCTAAATATGATCACATTAGATGAAAAGCAAATCACTTATCAAAAACGCATAGATGCACTTAGAGAAACAAAGCTAGAGCATACCGCGCTCAAAATGAAACAGCGCGGTTACTTTGACATTGACGACCACGGATGTATACCATGGTTTGAACCGATACCATTCAAAATGAAACCGAGTCATCCATCAGGCGGTTGCCACGGTGCAAAAGCTATTGGCGCGAACTTCAAGGCATGGCTAGAGGTTCATCCTGTCTACATTCACCCGATGAGCGCACTTGCAGGCGCATGGGTGACGGGACCTCCCGGTGTCGGCGGATGGAAGCCAGAGGATAGCCCAAAACATCTATCCCCAATACACAAGAAATATAACATCCAGTCCGCAGGTATAGGCGCAATGAATCATTTCGGTCCTGACATGAAGATCGGGCTTGATCTCGGCTGGGGAGGATTGCTACAAAAGATTCGCTATTATCGTGATTTGAACAGACCTGTGGATACTTCATTCTATGATGGTGAGGAAGCACTCGTTCTTGGCATACAGAACTGGATCAGAAATCACGTTGACAAAGCTAGAGAGATGGTTGAGGCTGAAGATAATCCTGAAATTAAAGAGAATTTGTCTGAAATTGCAAACATGAACGAATGGCTTATTGAAAATCCACCGAGAAATTTGCGTGAGGCATGTCAGTTCCTCGCATGGTTTCAGTCCGTTGACCGTATGTGGGCGGCTGGTGGTGCATTGAGTCAGCTTGATGAGTTGCTAAGACCATATTACGAGGCAGACAAATCCGCCGGTATTATAGAAGATGATGAAGTTGTATGGTATATCGCAAGCCTGCTGTTTAACGATACACATTACTCACAGATAGGCGGTCCTGCATCAGCAGATGGTCATGACATGACAAGCGATATGTCATTTTTAATCCTTGAGGCTGTGCATCAACTCAAGATTCCATCGAATATTGCAGTTCGAGTCCACGATGGTCTGAATCCTGAACTATTGAGAAAAGCTGTGCAATATCTTTTTGAGGACGGTACAGGGGTATGTTACTCATGCGCAAAGGGTCTTGATGAGGGCTATGCAAAGAACGGCATCCCTATACAGATTGCAAGAATGAGGGCAAAGGTTGGCTGTAATTGGACTGCGCTTCCGGGCATTGAGTATTGCTTGCAAGACGTGACAAGGCTTTGTCTGGTTTCACCGTTTTTACATGCTTTCAATGATGTCATATCTGATCCAAATATGCCAAAGACAATGGAATCGCTATGGGATCGCTACGCTTATCATCTAAGCATCTGCGTAGACACAATCAAAGAGGGATTTGACTGGCATCTTGAAAGGCAGTCGCAAAATTCACCTGAAATCGTGCTTAACTTATTCAGCCATGGGACGATTGAGCGAGGGCTTGACGCTTCTGCCGGCGGAGTTGATATATACAACCTGACCTGCGATGGCGTTGGGCTTGCGACTGTTGCTGATTCTTTTACGGCAATCGAGCAACGTGTGGTTAATGAGAAGCGATTGACGTGGGAAGAACTGGCACAACACCTTGCTAATAATTACGAAGGCGCAGAGAATGTCAGGCTGATGTTGAAAAACATAACGAGATTTGGTACAGGTGGCTCAAGGGCGGATTGGTGGGCTAAAAGAGTTTCAGAACTTTATACCAATCTCGTAAAAGGTAAACGGACACCTAAAGGTTTTAATGTTATACCGGGTCTGTTCTCGCATGGTATCGTATATCATCTTGGCAGACCGCTTGGTGCAACACCAAATGGGCGCAAAGCTGGTGAACCTATATCACATAGCTCAAATCCTGACCCGGGATTCATGCCCGGTGGAGTCGGTGCGCCTACTGCAAAATCCAACGCAGTCGCTGACGTACAGCCCGGTTGGGGCAATTCAGCGCCTCTGCAACTGGACTTTGATAAGCACCTTGCTCAAGAGTCAGGGGGTCTGGAAGCAGTTGAGAGCATGATAAAGACTCATAACGCTCAAGGTGGTACGCTTATAAATATAAACATACTATCAAAAGAGCAGATACTAGAAGCACATGCTGATCCTGACAAATATCCCGATCTGGTTGTAAGAGTCACAGGCTACAGCGCATTTTTCAAGACCCTTTCACCTGAATATCGTCAGCAGGTTGTTGATAGGTTCATCGCAGAATCATAGGAGATTGTCAAGTGCAAGCAGATATGAATCTTATAAAAGATATGGCAGAATTTATTAAAAAGAAATTCAATCCACAAAAGATAATGCTTTTTGGTTCTTATGCCTATGGAAGTCCATCATCAGAGAGTGATATTGACTTGCTGATAGTTATGAATACACATCTTAGATTCCATAAATAGTCTGCTATCATAAGACTTGCACTTGATGAAGCGTTTAATGTATCTTTTCCAATAGATATTATCGTAAGAGATCAAGATGAGATTAAGAAAAGGATAAAGCAAGGGGATTTCTTTATAAGTGAGATTCTCGAAGAAGGTATACCTTTATGAAGATTAAACCAACATATCCAACAACACAACACGAAAAAGCAACAGAAGCTATCGTTAAGTTCTTTTCAGATCAAGATATAGACAGCGTAATACTTACATGCTCATGCGCACGAGGAAAGGCAACAAAAGATAGCTGTCTTGATATTACCATTTTAGTTTCTCCTGAAAAGCTTATCAGACAAAAAGAAATGCTTGAAAAACGTTGGAATGAGTTCTACGAATCTGAAAAGATATTCAGTGATCTTTATCAGGTTGGCAAATACTCACACATTGATTTAGATTTTACAGATGGCTGTTTTGAGCCAAAGTTACCGGGATGGACAACAGGTCCTGATAATTTCGAGTTAGAGATCGGTAACATCTTTGTCTATGTTATACCGTTATTAGAGCGTACTGATTACTTCCAGAGATGCAAAGCACAATATCTGCCGTATTATAATGAGGAACTTCGCCAGAAAAGGCTTGCTGAAGCTAAAAAATTCTGTTTCAACAACCTTGATCATGTTCCATTATACGTTGAGCGTGGTTTATATTTTCAGGCATTCAATCGCTTATATCTTGCTTCTCAGGAGTTTTTGCAAGCACTTTTTATATCACACCGTGTCTATCCGATTGCCTATGATAAATGGATACATGAGCAGATAGAGGATATACTTGGTATGCCTAAACTTTATAAAAAACTGGTTTCAATAATGGAAATATCACATTTTGAAAGTCATGAGATTGCTGATAAGGCAATAACTTTAGGACACCTTTTTCAAAGCCATATTAGCCATTAACTAAAAATTCATGAATGCAAATCAATTATACAAACATCTTGAAATAGATTTTATTAAACCAAATCTGAGTGATGAATGGTCTAAATACATGGGATCCGTTTCTGATTTTCTCAGTGAAAATTTCAAGAAACGTTCTATGGGTTTGGTCTGTGATTTTGCTGTCGAGATTAATAAGGTCTATACTGCTGTTTTTCCGTCAAAAAGCGTTATGCAGAATATCTTGGATAGAAATGAGACAGACATAATGCTATTTGTGCATCATCCCTCTATCTGGGATATAAGAAAATCGCCGAATGTATTTCAGCAAATGGATAGCGATTTATTGAAACAATTTCAGACGAGAGGAATCTCCATATACAATCTCCACGTTCCATTAGATAATTTTGGAGAATATTCTACAAGTGTTTCTTTAGCAAAAGCCCTTGAGATTGAACCTGAAAAATCATTTGCTCATTATTTCGGCGCATTGTGCGGAGTTTTAGGAAAATCGGGATTAGACACAGTTCAAGAACTTAAAGCAAGATTAGAGTCTGCAATAGGTCATGAAGCAAGGTTATACAAGTATGGAAATGATGATATACGAAATGGAACAGTTGCAGTTGTGGCTGGTGGTGGAAACGATGTTGAAATACTTGAGGAAGCAGTAAAGGCAGGAGTGAATACTTTCGTAACGGGGATAACTGCCAAAAATGACTATTCAAAGAATGCCCATGAATATGCGGAACAAAACGGGATCAATATTCTTGGAGGAACTCATTATTCAACAGAAAAATTTGCGTGTATTGCTATGTTCGAATACTTTAGAAAAAATGGATTGCCTTCTGAATTCATAGAAGATAAGCCTATAATGGAAGATATGTAAAGAATCGAAAGAGAATTGAAATACCTGACTTGAATATAGGAGATGTGGAATATGTCAAAAATAGGTAGAAACGATCCATGTCATTGTGGTAGTGGTAAGAAATATAAGAAATGTTGTATGGAAAAAGATAAGTCTGCCGAAATGCAAGCGGCTATGGATGCTGTGAATAACACTTTACAGAACACCATAGATGATCCAATAGATAAGCCATTCGATGATCTATTCGATGATTACAATCCGCTGGTATCATCAAAACATAGAGAATTATATTATGATTTTGATGAGATCATTGAACTTATAGAAGAAAAAGATAAACCAGAGGAAGCGGCGCAGAAATTTATTGAAGTTACTGAGAATATTCAGATAACTCCCGACGAATTCGATTGGGCTATGATTGAAGTAGTTGAAATGATTGTTAATGAGCTTCGTAGGAAAAATCCCAAACTGGCTATTGAAGTGTTACAAAGGGCTGTAATTATTGATCCTGATTACGCTCCTAGTTGGCGAAGAGATATTGCAGAGATAATGATTTATAATGGAGAAGTGTCTGAGGGCATATCGTTGCTACACAAGCTGGCAGAGGAGGACCCTGATGATATATGGTGTTGGATAGCCCTTGGGAGAAATTACGTAGACATAAAGGACTACGCAAAGGCTGAAGAATATCTTAAAATTGCTATTGAACTGGGAGAAAAGCAAGAAGAAGAATATGAAGATGATGATTATGATGATGAATACGAGGAGGATGAATATGACGATGAAGAAAATGATGATAGCATTGGAACAGCCTATACGCATCTGTTTGATGCTTACAGAGCAACAGATAGAATTGAGGAAGCTATAAAAGCATGGGAGAAAGCTAGTGATTATTCAGAGTTATACAAATCCCATGTTACCAGTGTATGCGATATGCTAATTGAAAAAAATGAATTTCAGAGAGCAGAGCAGTTTATAGATAAGATTCAAAGTTCTGTTGAGCGGAACTACTATTTTGGGAAATTATTTTTTATACAGGGGAATGAGGAGAAATCTCTCTATCATTGGAACGCTGTATTAAGGAAATCTGACGATCAATATAAAAACAGATGGGCAGAGGTGGCACTCAGACTTGGGAAACGTAAACTTGTTATTCAAGAATTGAGATCTTACCTAAAGCAAAATCCTAGAAATGCGTTTTGTAAGGTGTTATTGTCACTTGCCTACGCCATAAAGATGGACATGAAATCAGCAAGAGAAGCGTTAAAAGGAATTCCTTATGGAATGGAAATGCCTGTTGAGTATATTTCTCTCTGTGAAGAGCTTATATCTGATAAATCAGTTTGTAATAGCTGGTTCGATATAGTAAAACAATACATGCTAATGCCATAATAGATAACAGCAGGTTTTTGACAGATTAATGCAGAATCAAAGGAATAAAGGTATGAGTAGAGCAAGTCTTGATTCAAAGCAATTCTCGTTCCGCCGAGTAACGGAAGAACAGAATCCTCAGTTTGTAACTGATGACAAAGGTAAATCATCAACAGTTACATTAGATACGTCAGCTTATATCAAGCTTTTGGTAAAAGCGAATATAACTGATAAAACTTTCTGGCCTTCCGAAATGGAAGAAGGGGCAGACGCATTATTGCGAATACGTCATATCGAATCTGATTGTATTGCCAAATATGGTGAATTTGATTGGGAGAGATTGTCAGAGGAAGTTCAAGATGAATATGACAGCCTTTGCATTTTACTAGATGAATTGCAGGATACAGAAGAACCAATATCTTTGGAAGAATATAAGATGCAGAATAGGGAAAATAGCTTATGAGTTATAGAGTAATGCTATCTTCCCAAGCCAAACGAGAACTTGATCGTTTGCATGGTGATATACACAAACGATTAATGTCTAGTATTGAGCATTTGGCAGAAAATCCACGCCCACATAGTTGTCTATATAGTTGATGATTCAGCAAAAGAGATATTGATCTTTAAGATAGGTCATCGTAGTAATGTTTATGAATCGTGATTGTGTAAGGAAGAAATGACACTGAAGATTGAGGAGAATGACTAAAATGATCCTAGTTAAAATGAGACCAGAGCAATTACAAGATGCAGTTAAAAGAAATATTCCAGTAATTATGCCTGCGGGAGTTATCGAATATCACGGACCTCATCTGCCTATCGGGACGGATTTTCTTATAGCAAATGCAGTCTGTGATGGAGTGGAAAAAAGTTGTGAGTGCGTCCTTGCTCCGCCATTGCCCTATGGACCGACTATGAGTTGGGCGGCGGGACCTGATGAAGGTGAAGTTGATTTTGCACCTGAACCATTTTTCTTATACGTCAAAGAAATACTGAAGCACTTAATGGACATGGGTTTCAGAAGGATATACGTCTGTCAGCATCACCAGGGGCTTGAAGGCTTACAGTCGCTTTGTCTGCGTAAAGCGGCGGCTGAGTTGATAAGGGACGTTGGCATAAGCTGGGGTAATGGATGGGGCAAAGGCGATCATGGTAAACTGCCTAATCCAAACATATTTGGGTGGATCAAAGTCGCTGGTCCTGACTCGTTTTCGCATTATGAACCCGGTATGGAAAGAATGCCAGTCGGTCACGGTGGCAGAGGTGAAACTCAATTAATAATGGGATCATTACCTGAGACTGTCCGTATGGAAGCACTCGACACCGTAAGAGATAAAATGCCCCTATGGCTTTTGGATGCCGAAGAAGGTAAAGCTGACGATGGCAAAAAATGGATTGATTTTTGCATTAATGGCTGGGTTAATGAACTCAGTCACTGATTAGGAATAAAAAAATAAACCATATCAATAATGAGAGGAAGAACTAAGATATGCCGAAACAAGATGAAGATTTTGTAAAAGAAATTACTAATAAAGACGAGGATTTTTCTAAATGGTACGTTGACGTCATCAGGAAAGCTGATATGGCTGATTATTCATCAATTAAAGGCTGTATGGTTATAAAACCTTATGGATACGAACTATGGGAGAACATCAAAAACAGCCTTGATAAAATGATAAAAGCTACGGGTCACAAAAACGCCTATTTTCCATTGTTTGTGCCTGAAAGCCTGCTGAAGAAAGAAGCTGAACATGTTGAAGGATTTGCCCCTGAAGTTGCGTGGGTAACTCACGGCGGTGACGAGGAACTTGAGGAGCGAATGGCTATCCGTCCTACATCTGAAGCGATAATCTGTGATACGTACTCTCAGTGGATACAATCGTGGCGTGACCTTCCTATGCTAATCAACCAATGGGCTAATGTCGTCAGATGGGAGAAGGTTACAAGGCTATTCCTGAGAACCCGTGAATTCCTATGGCAAGAGGGTCATACTGCTCATGCAACTGCAGAGGAAGCCGAAGAAGAAACACTTAAAATGCTTGGAGTTTACAAGGAACTTTGTGAGAATACACTTGCAATGCCTGTCGTCGTTGGACGAAAAAGTGAGGGTCAAAAGTTTCCGGGCGCTGTTCATACTTATGCCGTTGAAGCACTGATGTCAAACGGATGGGCATTACAGGCTGGCACTTCGCACAATCTCGGTCAGCACTTCGCAAAAGTCTTTGACGTTAAATATCTTGATCAGAATCAACAACAGCAGTACGTCTGGCAAACGTCTTGGGGTGTGACTACACGCCTTATCGGTGGAATTATTATGACTCACGGAGATAACTCAGGACTCATATTCCCACCGAAGATCGCACCGATACAGGTAATAATCGTGCCGATAATATTCGAAAAGAGCAAACAGGAAGTGCTTGGCAAAGTGAATCAGCTTGTTAATGATCTGTCTGAAAGTATACGAATTGAGGCGGATATACGAGATGAATACACACCCGGATGGAAATATAACGAATGGGAACTCAAAGGTGTTCCAATAAGGATCGAAGTCGGACCGAGAGACGTGAAAAACGAGCAAGTCGTTATGGTTCGCAGAGATACTAGAGAGAAAACGTTCGTTAAAGATTCAGACCTTAAAGCAACCATAGAAAAGACACTAGCTGATATACAGGCAAATCTTTTCCAGCGTGCAAAAGATTTTCGAGATAGCCATACTTATGATGTTGACGACTTTGCGACGTTTGAGTCCATTATGGAAGAGGGACGTGGATTCATACGTGCAAATTGGTGTGGTTCTGGTGAGTGTGAAAAGTCTATACAAGAAAAGACATCCGCAACCATAAGGTGCATCCCATTGCAGGGAGCAGAACCAACAGGAAAATGCGTACATTGTGATGATGAAGGTAAATATAGGGTGTATTTTGCCAAGGCTTATTGATGAAGTTGTGAATTACCCCATGCCTAAAGGCAGGGGCTTCTTGCTTCAATGAAGGGCTGATTGGCGAAACCAATGAACTCCCCTCTCCACAAGCGTCAATTCGGGCTATTCCAGCCCTACTACGCAACATTTTAGTTTCTTTAGGCCAGTGTCGAAACGTTAGCTAAATACACTGACTATTTTAAGAACTGGTTTTACTCAGCAACCTTTGACTTGCTGAAACCCTATACCAATTGTCAAAGAACGAATGTAAACTTGGTTATCGTTTACAGTAAGTAATTATAACACAAGTTTTATATTTTGTCAAGGAATAGCTGTGTTGAGGAACAACACAGCAATCTTTCATCCCCATAGCTGAAGCTAGGGGTATTCAGATTGAAAGAGAGATAAAAGGAGAAAAAACATGAAATTCTCTCACAGTCTTACTTGCTTGATTACAATTATATCTGCTCTGGCAACAACAGAAGTTGCACTCCCTGCGCCGACTTTGATGGAGATGGCTACCATGAGAGATGGGGTAAAACTTGCCACTGACGTATATCTGCCAAAAGATGACGGGGTTTTTCCCGTTATTCTTGTTATGACTCCCTACAACAAAAATGGGTTGGAAGCGTGGGCTATGATGGCAATTCAGCGAGGTTATGCCTTCGTTTCACAGGACTTTCGTGGGAGATTCGGTTCAGAGGGTGATGATTATCCTGTATTTCTATCTTATGGGTGGGGAGAGCATCAGGATGGTTATGATACTGTGGAATGGATCGCATCACAGAAATGGTGTAACGGTAAGGTCGGGACATTGGGACTCAGCGGACCGGGCATCGCTCAAAATATGATGGCACCAACACGTCCTCCGCATCTTGTGTGTCAATACGTTGGTGTTGCATATTCAAGCGCATATCATCAGTCAGCCTATCAGGGAGGGGCATTCCGCAAAGACTTATGGGAACGATGGCTTAATGACAATGAATTTAATCCAGAGACCATGAAACTAACACGGGAACATCCTGATTATGATGACTACTGGAAGACTCAGAATACAGAACTGGTCGCTGATCGTGTAAACGTTCCATCCATGTTTATAGGCGGATGGTACGATATATTCAATATCGGAACAATTAACAGCTTTTTAACTATAAATAAAAACGGTGACGTTGGCGCAAGAGGAAAGTGTCGTCTAGTTATGGAGGCTTATGGTCATGGTCGTAATCAGGAAATAGCTTTTCCCAATTCAGAAATGCCAAAGTCTGCCGATATGCTTAACTGGTTCGATATATGGATGAAAAATGATGGTAAAGGTATTGAGAGTATACCTAACATTCAATATTTCGTTATGGGTGATCCGGCTGATAAATGGGCAAATGTCTGGAAAACTGCTGAAGATTGGCCTGTACCTTCCAAAATAACGCCCTATTATTTCATATCAGATGGAACGTTGCAGACTCAGCCATCAGATAAATCCAACGTATTGCTTTCATACAAATACGATCCAAAAAATCCAGTTCCGACAATGGGTGGAGATAACCTTTATGATCCGAAGGGACCTATGGATCAGAAAGACGTTGATAACCGACCAGACGTTTTAGTTTTCACGTCTCAAGCACTTGAACAGCCTTTGGATATCGCTGGAAACCTTAAAGTGAAACTCCGGGCTTCATCATCAGCAGTTGATACCGACTTTACAGCCAAGCTTTGCGATGTCTATCCTGACGGAAAAAGCATAATCGTTGCAGATGGCATAATCCGAGCATGTCACAGAAATTCTCTGGAAAAGCGAGAATTGCTTGAATCAGGTGAAGTTTACGAATTTGAGATCGATCTCTGGGATACTGCTATGATCTTTAGTAAGGGACATAAGATCAGAGTTGCTATCTCCTCCAGCAACTCACCACGATTCGAGCCTAATCCAAACACAGGAAAGCCATCAGGCGTAGATGATGAAACGATAATAGCGACAAACACTATATATCTTGATAAAGAGAATCCGTCGTGTATATTCCTGCCTGTTGTTTCAGAATAATGGTTCTTTGGTAATTTACGGGGATAATATTGTAGGGGCGAAGCCTATGCCTCATAAACGCTGATTATATAATAATTCACAATAGCAAATGCTTCGCCCCTACGGAAAATTCCTCGTTATATCCCAAAGAGCCACAATAATCTATGGGGTGTTAATATGACACAACCTCGTGCTATACTTTTGGATTTCTATGGAACAGTAGTAGAAGAGGACGAAGCGCCTGTTACGCTTGTATGCAAAGAGATATTTAAAGCACCTTCCAATGCGAAAAATCTTGATGAATTAACGTCTTATTGGTGGCGTACATTTTTTGATTTATATCCTGAAAGCTATGGCGATACTTTTCGGTATGAAAAGGAACTGGGTTATGAAGCCTTGCAGAAAACTATGTCACAATTTAACGTCAATCTGGATAGTGAAAAACTAAAACAGGCATTATCCGAATATTGGGACAAATATTGGGGAAAGCCAGCGATATTTCCCGAAAGCAGAGAAGTCCTTGAAAAACTAACAAAACTAAAAATACCTATATGTCTGGTATCTAATATTGACAATGATGTTCTAAATTCGGCGCTCAGTTATAACCAACTGTCCTTTGACTTTATAGTAACGAGTGAAGATTGCAAGTCATATAAACCTAGACCGGAGATGTTTGATAAAGCTCTTTCATTATTAAATCTTTCTAATAATGAAGTTTTACACGTAGGTGATTCGCTGAATAGCGACGTTCGAGGGGCAAATAATATGAATATTCCGGTACTCTGGATAAATCGGAAGAAAAGGGATATTTCATCTCGCAGTGAAAAGCCAGATTATATATCTACTACCCTGACCGGGATATTTGATATTATTGGTCAACCAGATTAATCCTTCAAGGCTTCGGTCTGGTTTTTTCGGTTGGTGGCAGTTTGGTTCTGCCATAGATAAAATCAGAGAAAAAGCCTGCGAAATCCTGACCTGTTACTGCGTTTAATGCTTTCTGGACATCATCAGATGAATATTCTTTGTCATGGTATTCAAGGAACATATAACGCATTAGATCATCAATGTTTTTCTTACCACCAGTTGACTCTCTAATCCGATCATCTACCAAAGATGCAATTAGCGCACCTTTTCGATACATGGTCAAGTTCCTATTACTTGCTTCCTGATCGTGTCCTTCCTTGCGCGCAACCCCTTCATTAACCCTTGCCAATGCAATGTCTTCCCCTGCCTCGTATCTCTTTATATACTCTTGATAATCATTTCTAAGATAAGAAACAAACACCCCCTCATTATAAAGACCTGTTCGATAAGGTGTGAGATAGCCATAATATTGAGTAAAACCCTCCTTGAACCAGACTTCGTATTGCGACTTTTGATTGATCACACGACCATTCCAAATGTGGAAAATCTCGTGTGCTATGAATTGAGTTGTATATGTAAGCGACATATCTATTGGACCTGCAAACCCTACTCCATGAGCAGAACCATGTATATATTTTCCGTCTGCTGTTTTTTCTGCAAAAATGGCAATGTATTTTTTGAATGGAAAATCGCCAAACCTGTTGATGTAATCCTTGAATATTATAGCAACCGTATCTGCTTTGCGATCCAGTTCTGAACCAATATCTTTGGAACCCGGATGAACAGCATAAACCTTTTTTTCGCCGATATTTCTTTTTACTGATTGAAACTTACCGATACAAAAGACTGAATCAGTAACATCCTGTATATATTTAGCAGAAAACAAAAGCGGAGATTCTTCTTCCCATGGGGTAATGACTTTCCAGCCATCTGGCAAGCTCAATTGTACTCTAATCTTACCATTCACGTAGAAATCCTGTGGTGATAGGAATAGCCCGTGACCATCAAGGATGCCGTATTCTTCCCCAACGTAACTTATGTATGCGGGATAAAAATCCATAGCGGATAGAACGTTCAGATTCACTTCGTATTGTATAGTAGCAGTCTTAATTAAAGGAGTACTAAAATCCATCTGCCATACGCCATCAGCAAGCTCTTTCAAGTTTGGACGACCATCCGTGCTACCATAAGATATGCTGGATGGTTTGTTACTTTTTTCCTGTAGATAAAATATTAGCGATTTCTGTCGTATGTTATTGAAGACACATTTAACAGTAGCTTTTCCCTGTTCAGATGAAACGATCTGTACATTGTATTCAGCGTCCACAAGTATCAATGCCTTTTTAAGCACACTCACGAATGACGTCCCTGATTTGTAGCCTACAACCCTATCGTATTCACCACCCTGTGCATCGGTAAATAATACTGTCGGAAACTCGAAAACCTTGTATCTCTTTGTCAGATCATTTTGATCCGATCCAAGTTTCAAGCACACGAACTCCTTTGCCAGCTTTATAACATCCGGGGAAGAAAATACGTTATCGTCCAAACGCTTGCTGGATATGCCATAAAAAACGAGCATCATAGACTTATTCTTTGCGATTGCATTCGCTGAAGCATCTTTGAATGAAGCCTGCCACTCGATCTTGCTGGATTCCTTTGTGCTTTGCACATTAATATTTTCAACTTTCTGTTCTTCCGTTGCACGGTGGAACGTGATCTGTTCTTCCGTCACTTGGCGGGACGAAAGTGGAATCGAAGCACACCCAAATATTGAAAAAGACAAAATATAAATGAGAAAATAACGAATATACATTTTTCATTTAGAAAGTAGTTGTAGATTTATCTTTATCATTTTTTGATTCAAATCCATAAAGCTCGATCTCTCTTATTTCAGGCTCCATCACCTTTCGTGATGTTACGACACCACCCATAACTCTGGTACTTTCTGTTGATGAAATAGGGGCTATTCCTCTAGCTTTGATGAGTATCTTATCCGTCTGAACTGACGTTCTTATTACGATCTCTTTTAATTTATTGTTAGTGAATTCCTTAATGAGCTTCCAGTCTTCTTTACCACCGAGAATGCCGACAGATGCCAGAACCTTAAAATCCGGGAGATTATCACTGCGTATCACTATTTTGCTAATGTTTTTCTTTTCGGGCAAAGTTATTATAGCTTCTGCATTAGGAAAGGCACCGACTACTGGTTTGCCATATACTCCTTCGGGGAATGGAACTTTACCCACAGTATTCATATCTCCGTCTATTATCTCAGGAGAAGTAGATTTAACGCCATCAGCTTTAGCATAGTTTTCACTCCATACCTGTTCTTTAAACAGCTTTTGGGTGCTAAGATTTCCACAAGAACTCATGGCGATTATCAGCAATAATACAATAATTACAAAAAAAGATTTTTGCATAATTTATCACCTCTATGAAAGTTACTTTACAATTTGTGATATAGACATTCAGATAATGATTTTTAAAACAAGATAATCACGAATTACACAAATAAACGAATTTCACGAATTAAAATAGGTCTATGGATCTATGTCAATAGGTCTATTAGTTTGAACCTATAGACTTTTCTTTAAATTCGTGTAATTCGTCCTGTTCGCGAAATTCGTGATTAAAAATTCTTTTTATGAAAAAGTAGTCAGTCTATAATAAACTGATCACTCTTTACTTTTTACACGCTTTGATACCATAATCGTAAGCGGTCTGCATAAAGGCTTCTATATTTTCACATGATACGTCTGTGTGAATAGCGTTTGACAGAGAGAAGATCATACCTCCACCGTCATGACGGAATGTGTCTATCACTTCTTTTGTGCCGACTATAACTTCCTCTTTTGAGCAGTGTGGAAGTAAATGCTGAACGTCAATGCCCGGCATGAACGTGATTCGTCCTCCATAAGCTTCTACCGTTGCTTTGGCATCCATTGCGTAAGGCTGTATTGGATGGATCACATCAAGACCAATCTCGATAAGGTCTTCCATGATTGACGTGACATTTCCACACGTATGTAGCCAGAACTGCATATTGTGTGCGTGTGCTTCTTCTATCAATGCGGCGTAAGCGGGCTTGAGGAACTTTCGGAATACTTCAGGGCTGAAAAATAGTGACTCTTGTGTTCCCATATCGTCGCTTGTGTAAATTGCATCTACTTTTGCAGTACCATAACCCTGTATAACCTTCAGGTGAAAGTCACGAACGGCATTTGTTAGCCTCATGGTTTTTTCTGGTTCCAGAAGGAAATCTGCCAGAATATCCTGCATACCTCGAATAGTCCAGAGTCTTTCGTAAAAACAGAAGAAGTCCATGCCTACAACAAAGGCATCGGGATTATCTTTTCTGACCTGAGCGGCGTCAGTGAAGAAATCAGGGATTACAGGATTGGGCATTTTCTCTATGTATTCGTCAAAATAATCCCACTTACTAAGGAACCTTCGGGAGTCTATGCCTTTAGCGGTTTCGTCTTCGTCAGGTTTATCTTTTATAGCCCATCTGTATTCTGGATAGTCGGGTGATGATTCCCATCCGCCCGGCGCCCTGAAACCGACCTGTAAAAAATCATCAGGTATCGTCTCGACAAACTTTCTCAGCCTGTCACCATAAGCATCATAGCAATCTCCGCCGATCCACATGCGTATCATCAGTGGCACTCTTCGGCATCCACGTCTTTCCAAAGCTGATCTAACTTCGTCCCTTGTTAGTACGTCTGGGTGCATTTTCACTCCTAAGAATTTTTTATCCGTTAATAACGCTAATTTTCACGAATCTTTTAATCTATTAGCGTTATTAGCGGACCCATTTACGATTCTTTTTGTTAATGTGAATTATACGTCACAAATTTTGAATGCGGTTTTCAGTGCTTTTATTGGATCACCCTTTGGGATGAATTCCTGACCCACGTACATATCGTAATCTGTATTTGCAATGGTGCGCATAATCGCTGGATAATATAATTCCTGCTCTTCATCCAGATCTCTGCGACCGGGGTTGCCTGCTGTATGGAAGTGACCAATATGCTGGACGTAATCCTTAATAGTCTGGATTACATCACCTTCCATTATCTGCATGTGATAAATATCATAAAGCAGTTTAACATAAGGTGAGTTTACCAGCTTCATGACTTCCACACCCCAAGGAGTATGGTCGCACTGATAATCTTTGTGATCTCTCTTGCTGTTGAGTAGTTCAAGGTGTAGGTAAACTTTCTTTTCCTCTGCCGCTTTTGCGACTCTCATCAGACCTTCTGCTGTTGCGTCACGACCTTCTTCGTCAGAAAGACCGTTACGGTTTCCAGAGAATACTATAAGCCCGGGGATACCATTCTCAACTGCTACGTCAATGTTCTTCAAGAGTTCCTGCTCGATCCTGTCATGGTTTGAGCGTTTGTTGAGTCCATCACCCAGTGAAGCATGACCGCCTATTGTTGCCATGACCATACCGTGATCTCTGATCATGTTCCAATATTCATTTGGTGGCATTTCAACGGAAGCGTAACCAATTTTAGCTGATTCTTTGATCACTTGTTCAGGTGTAACACCGTCACGGATAAAGCACCAGTAACATACCGACTGTTTAATTCGTCCCATAGTTGTCTCCTATTTTATTGCTATGAGTGATTACTCTAGCAAGCCAAAGGCAATAGTTACAATTTCCACCATATATGGTTTGGATTATACCCACTTTGCCTAGAAATGGGTACGCTTTGAAATCTTTTCAATATGATCATCCAAAATTGCTCAGAAACTCATCTGGAGAGACAATACTTATTCCTTTATATTTTATAAGTTTTAAGATATGACGGCGATCTCCTGAGACAATATATTCTGCATTTCCAGCCATTGCACATTCTATGATCCGGTTATCTGGATCATGTTCTTTGATGATCGTAACTTTGAAGTTGGGAGAGACTGTCTTAGAAGCAATTCTAATTGCTGTAAGGATTATATCAATTTGCCAATCAGGTCTATGTAATTTTGTGCGCAAAACTCTTTCTATTTCAGAAATAATATGATCTGAAATCAATAACTCTACTTTCCCTTTTTGAGCCAATTCCAGAACAGATCGAGGCTTTCCAGAAGATATGATTGCCGAAATGTAAATATTTGTGTCAAGCACCACTCTCGGTTTGATAATGCTATTCATGGATAAGCCTATCTACATCATCTTCGTTTTTAATGCCAAGATCTCTGGCGGATTCTTCACCCCATTGATATATCTGTTCCCATATTTTGCCGGATTTGAAGTATTGATCCAGTGCTTCTATCAGAACTTGATCTCTTGTTGTTTTTTCTTTTCTAACCATTTCATCAAGTTCTTCAATTATATTAGACGGTAGAGATAGGACAATAGTTTCTTGTTGTTCCATTTTTTTCACTTCCATAATCATCAACTGATAAATATCATAATGTGCATACATTTTAAGCCTTATTGGCTCAAATTGCAAGATTAAAGAACATCACAAATAATTATTTTCCATAAATTGCAAGATTCAAACTAGCTTGCGTGTAATCAGGGTTTATCTCCAAAGCCTTCTCAAAATATTTACAGGCATCTTCGTACATGCCCATCTCAGCAAGACATCTTCCATAGCCAGTTATGGCTTTGTAGTTATCTTTGTCAGTTAATATGATCATTCTGAATACTCTTGATGCTTGCTCATATTGACCCTTTTCCATAAGATTAGAAGCTCTATGAAAGTTATTTTCAGTCTCATCCGAGTGAGGCTGTTGCTTTTGATTATCGGAAGGTGCAGCAATATCCATAGACTCATCAGATTGGGTTTCTGATCGCTGTTCTTCGTCCTTTGGCATACAGCATTTTTTATATTTTTTCCCACTTCCACAAGGACAGGGATCATTTCTTCCGACTTTCAATGTGGTTTCCTTTCTCAGATACTTACTTTAGTGAAAAAATTTCAGCGTCGTTGTCCCAGAGCATTGCACTAGCGACTTTAAGAGCCATTTCCTCGTTTATGTAGCCGTCTTCTACAAAATCAGCCAGTGCATTAGACAATGATCTTATATACAGCTTGATCTTCGCTATTGTCCATTCAACATAATAGCTGTCTGAATACCATCCGACGAGTTTTGGATAGGGTACAGCCTGTAACCTTTCGAGTATCGCCTTCTTGATCAATTCTGGATAGAACGTATACCACCAATGGCCTGCGGCGTAGCAGTTAGCAAAGGTCTTTGCATATATAGCAAGCTCGTGATTCAACACGGTGTTCAATATGCTGAATATAAATTTTACTTTTGGGAATCTGTTTAGAGCATCTCTGAACGTCTTTATCATTCCCATATCGGTTGAGAATCCATCCCATTCAAGACGATACTGTATCTTACGATCAACGCCTAACATAAGCTGGAATGGAAGATTAGCATCATGGCAGAATTCAAAAAGGGTGTAGAGCATATAAGATTGCAGGCGTGCCGATTCATCATCACTAAGACGTTTACCTTTCAGTACCCTGTCATAAAGATTGCTTGCATCGCCCTCAGCAACAGGAAAAGCCAGAAAATTCGGTGGAAGCGATATTGCCATCGAAGCGGATTTAATGCCAACGAATTTATCAACAACCTTTCGGATTGCTGATTTCAAGTCTGTAATGTTGCCGATTGAGTTTCCTGTCAATAATTCGAGTTTTTCACGAGTTGCCTTTTCCTGTATATCCAGTACCCATTCGTCAGTTCTAAGGCTTGGTACAAAAGATTCTCTGTCACAACCGCTTAAATCTTCGTCTGGCAGATTCGTTAAGAACGACTTTTTAATATTAACACTCTCCAGAGCCTTTCTATACCAGCCTTCAGATTGCATTGTCTTTGATGATATTTCGCATAAATCACGCCAATTGCCTTCATTGACTGTTTCACCTTTGAAACCAAGTGCATGGCTTATGGTCATGAATCCCCACCACGTCGTTGTATTGGTTATCTTTGGTATGAATGGTATGGCATTTTTCATGCGCTCATCAGGTGGAATGCGATCGTTCATGAGTTCCTCAACGTCCATCCCTACCGTTGAAAGCTCCATTCTGATGTAATGATAGCTGAAAATATTTCCTATAAACTGTGCAGATGGAGTTCGATGCTGTAAGTGTGTATGTGGATCAATAACGGGCATTTTGCTTATCTCTGCCTCTAATCTTTTCGATAATTCGCTACGCATTTTTTTACCCCCGGATATTGTATTTTAGTTGCAAGATATATAAACGGCAAAATCCTTATAACATAATATTTTTGATTTCCTTAAATGTCATATCAGGTCATAGTATACAGACAGAGACTTATATTTGTCAAACAAAAACAGATAATTATGGAATTTTTCAATTTTGTTTGTTATTATATGTGAAGTAATTACGGATATAAAGTCATAAGCATATTAGCCTACATTCTAAACTGGAAAGGAGATAATCTTATGTTATCCTTTAGAAAAGATACACCAAATATTACCCTTGAAATAGGCATCCCAACAAAGATCGCATGGAAAACAAAAAACGGGAAATTTTCAATAGGAACAATAGATGGCAGTACAATAGCACTTTTTGCTTTTCTGACAGGATGGTTCGTTTACGGCGGGTTTCAGTCAGCGCTGGCATTGCTGGCTCTTGCGGTTATAATCACGATAACGTCAGTGGTGGGGATTGTTCCACTGGCTGGACCAGTCGGGTATTGGTTTTTGGCAAAGAATTACGTGCTTCCAATGGCTATCCAGTGGGTAACAAACATCAGCGATACTATGACTGCTGAAAATGCTGTGCATTGGCCAATTGACGTAATATTCTACATTGGTCTGGCTAATGCAATATTGGGAACGATAGTAGCGATCTTCCATATTTTTAGGAAGCTGTCAAACAGAGCAGATGCTTATGAGCGTAAAAACGCCTAAATTATTGAGGTAAATACTATGTTAGAAACAGATGTTGAGATTATACCTGATACTAAGGTCCTCATGAATATGCGTGAGTTTTTTGCGGCTGGTTATTTCGAGGAGCCAGATGAATCACCTATACGTCGTTGGTCTCGTGCTGTAAGAAGACGTTTTGAGAATCGATCCTTGTCACCATATAAAGGTGAGCTTCTTTATCCCAACGGTCCTATACATTTTGATGAACGTATTCTTGGGGCAAGTTATTCTTTTACGTGGTGGTATAACGAGCATGCGCTAAACGAAATGCTCTCCCGATGTGATGAGAATGAACGACAGACACTTGAATCTATGCGTGAAAACATCCGTGACGTTGAATCACAGCTTAACGTGATGGGAACTCCGCATACAATCGGCGGGAGAGGATATACTCACAGCGTGCCGAACTATGGTCGTGTTTTGCATGAAGGCTTATCACATCATGCAGAAAGAATATCTAAAAATCTTGTTGTAGCACAGAAACGTCAGGATCAGGAACGTATAGACTTTTATTTGGGACTTCAGGACGTTCTTGAAGGTGTAAAAATCTGGCACAGACATATTTTAGAGATATTAAGCAGTATCAGACTTGATGACCCTGAAGCAGATATATGCAGACAAAGGCTTATTTCGGCTTATGAACAAGTTCCTTTCAAGCCTGCACGAAATTTCTTTGAAGCTATCGTTGCTTATAACTTCACGTATTATCTGGACGATTGCGATAATCCAGGACGTGTTGATCAGGAGCTTTATCCATATTATGAGCATGATCTAAAGGAAGGTAGGACTTCTCACGATGAAGCTGTCCGTCTTATCAGATGCCTCTGGGAAAATACTGACGCCAATAGCGGTTGGAGTGCTGGAATTGGTGGCACAATGCCTGATGGGGAACCTGCTTATAACGATCTGACTATTGCCTGCCTTGAAGCGGCACATAAGATCAGACGCCCAAACTTACAACTGCACATCAGACGTGACATGCCACAAGATGTATGGGATTCAGCAATTGACACTATCGCAACAGGTTGCGGATTACCCGCCTTGTATAACGAGGAAGAATTCTTACGGTCATTACGTGAAGCCCATCTCGGCATAAAAGAAGAAGATATTGGTTGGTATAACGGCGGAGGCTGTACCGAAACTATGATACATGGGAGATCAAACGTTGGGTCGCTGGATGCCGGTATCAACCTTCCCATAATACTTGTCGAAACTATGAGAGATCACCTTCCTAACGCAAATAGCTTTGACGAGTTTATTGCTGAGTATAAAAAGGATACTGCCCGTGTAGTAGGCGAAATCACCAGTGACGTGAACGCTGATCAAGAGGTAAAATCACAATTACGTCCACAACCCATGCGAAGCCTGCTTATTGACGACTGTATTGATAACGGAATCGAGTATAATGCAGGTGGGGCAAGGTATAACTGGAGCGTGATTAACGTTGCTGGTCTTGCAAATGTCATTGACTCTTTATCAGCAATCAGGGAGATAGTTTTTGAGAAAAGAGAAAAGACAGGCGCTGAACTATGGGATATATTGAAAAGCAACTTTGAAGGTCAGGAGATGTTTCGCAAGCATCTTGAGAGATGTCCTCGCTTTGGGAATGATGATCCTCGTGCAGATGAGATCGCAAATGATATTGCCGGATTCGTTTTTAGTGAGTTCCTTCGTTATGCACCGTGGAGAGGTGGTAAGTTTTTGGCTTCGTGCCTGATGTTTGTCACTTATGCTGATGCTGGTGTGCCTGTAAATGCAACACCTGATGGTCGTTTTGCTGGTTCGCCATTGGCAGATTCTGCCGGTCCTGTTCAGGGACGTGACCGGAGCGGTCCTACTGCAATGCTCAAGAGTGTTGCGTCTATCCCTCACTATCTTGCACCGGGAACGCTTGTAATCAATGCCCGTTTCATGAAGAAGATGTTTTCATCAAAAGAAGAACGTGCCGAACTTCAGAATCTGATCCGCACCTATTTCGATATGGGTGGTATGCAGTTACAGATAAACGTTGTTGATCAGGAAGTCCTTAAAGATGCCATCGCACATCCTGAGAAATATCAGGACTTGATCATTCGTATTGGTGGATACTCAGAGTATTTCAATCGCCTTTCGGATGCGCTGAAGCACACGGTTCTTGAGCGCACCGAACATGCGGTGTGATGTTTACTCGATTGGCCACTTGGGAATTAAATCATCTATCTCTTTCATTAATCTTGATGTTTCTTTTAAGGCAATGACTATCTTTTGATAATGGAATAGATCAGATAGCTTTCGTCCCTTGCGGTCATTGAGCCATTTGTATAAAACTTGATACCCGCCTACTCGAAACGCCCATATTTCTGGTTCTATACCCTCGAAATACTGTGTCTTGTTGATATATACTCGACCGGAGATGAGTTTATTTTCCTCTGTATGTGGTTCGACATACATCACCTTTTCAATCTCGTTGGAATCTGAAATTGGGAATTTCGTGATGAAATGGTTTAATAATGGTGATTCCATCAGGTGCAATGCGACGAGTTCTTCGCCTTTGTCTGCAAGGGATTTGAATTGCTCACGGTCTGAGGTTATGGGCAGGCGTGGAAAGTCTATCTTTAGGAATTCTTCGTATTTTTCTCTGTAAGTTGGCGAATGGAATACTGCATAAGCGTAATGGAGTATGTCTTCGGGACCGAAATTGCTTTTAAGATCACCTTTGCCATCGGGGATGAAATCAAGATTTAGTTTTCCTTTTACGAATGATATGAAATCGGGGGAAATGTTTGGCTTACGTGTTTGTTTGGCTTTGTCAAAAAGATCATGGCTTCCTTTTGATTGGTCATTATAAAGATAAAGAGGGAATACATATAAATTTCCAGCAAAATGATCAGAAGTGTGTATGTCAGTCAACCATTTTGATATATTAAAGTGGGAATATGTAGCATTAGGATCAACTTCTCTCACACTAATTAATGCAATATTTGATGAAAGCATGTGTTGCATAACCTCAAATCTTGGCAATTCGATTATATTGAATGAATAGTATATTATACGTACGTCAAATGGACGATATAAATAGGGGAAAAAATCTTTCTCCCAATCTTTCGATAATTGCATACTTAACCTTGCTTTAGACAGATCCCAATCTCTTGTGTTTTTTAATTCGAAATTTATTCCAATGACATCATCAGGAGTAGATTTATCCTTAAACGCCAAAATCCTTGATTTAAGTTGTTCTCGGCAAAAATCAACAGCAAAGTGATCACGATGTGTTTTTATTCCACTGCTAAAAATCATAAAAATGCTTGAAATACTCCACCCTTTATAATATTCTTCCTTAAGATCAAGGTTCTTTGGCATAAAGAAGAAGTTTTGTGAATCTTCTGGTTTAATTTCAATCCATTCTAATGTATTAATATCATTTTCTAAAAGATTAATATACTTATGTTCTCTTAATCCCTGTAAATCAGCATATTTAATGATTGTTTGCTGTTTCTTCTCCATTAGTTTAACAAATAAAGATATTGCTACACCCTGTCTAATGTCAAATACGTTTTCATCTGGACTACCATCAAGGGTTGTTTCCATTATTTTGGAACTCCCATGCAGATTAAGGATATAGATTTCATCAAAAGTCTTTAGCAATTCCTCTCTCATGCCACGATGGATCAGACCTGATAGATATGAGTTATTCGTTATCATGCCGATAACGCCATAACCTGTCCGTTCAATGCGATCATGAGCAAATCGGAGAAATTTAATATAATCGTCTGATAATGGCTGAATGTTGCGTTCATCTCGGACAGCCTTTTTGTATAAATCCATCAGATTCTCAATATGCTTGCCCTTGTTGACTGAACTGACGGAGTAAGGCGGATTTCCAAGCACTACCATTACAGGTTTATCCTGCTTGATCTCGCCTGCGGAGTTGGCTTCCTCAACGATGAATTCGCTGAAACCTAGAGAGGTTGTTTTTGTTATTCCTTCCTCTAATGAATTAGTCAGGTATATTCCAAGCCTTTGATCACCAGAAAAGTCGTACCCTGTCTCTTGAAGTAAAAATCCAAGATTCAAGTGCGCTATGGCATAAGGAGCCATGAGCAATTCAAACCCAAATATGCGTTTTAAAAGGTGATTTTTGACGTAATCATTCCATGCGCCTGTCTGTCCCATTTCCGTCAAGGTTTCATGGATAAGATTTATCACAAAGTATAGGAATGTGCCTGTCCCAACAGCAGGATCGAGGATGATAGTATTTTGGTCAGCTAGACCCATCGGAAGGTTGAAGCGGGTCTTTAGAATGTGGTCAATGGAACGAACAATGTAAGAAACCACTGGTTCAGGCGTATAATAGACGCCACGTTTCATGCGTTCACGAGGGTTATATTCAGAAAGGAAAGTCTCGTAAAAATGAACTATCGGGTCTTCCTGTTTAGTTTTTTTGCCAAAATCCCTCAATATTTCCGTCATATCCGAACGGGCAAGAAGATAGACGAGGTTATCAACGATCCATGCGATACGGTCATCAAGGTCTGGTCCGGCGATCTCATTAAAGAGCTTACGAAGGAATGGGTTAGTTTTTGGCAGATTCCATGCGGCGCTTTGCCTTGTGAATTCTTGATTTTCAGGTATGCGCAATCTTGCGGCGAAAAGCCCATAAGCGATAGTCTGAGCGTACATATCCGCAAACTGATCAGTTTTTAGATCGGGGATCAACGTCTCATGGAAGGCTTTGAATTGTGCATGTAATGCGCCTTCTTCACTTTCTCGTTTGAAGGTCTCCTCGATGATGTTGCAGATCAAACGTGCCAATGATGCCATTCGGCGGGCTAGTTCCTGTGGGCGACCAATGACAGGTATATCTTGAGCAAAGAAGCCTTGAAGCAAGTCATTTAAAGCGTCAATTCCTTCCTTGTTTTTCTTCACCTTTCCATCGTGACTTACGCTTGCGATCTGCGCTTTTCCTTTGAGTTCACCTTCCACGTACCAACGGAATTCGATGTAGTCAGTCAGGATTAAGTTGTGTAGCGGATGGAAATAGCGTTTTAACTGCTCGGATCGTTCCTCTCGTTTTAGGTCAGTTCCCACGTCTTTAGCTTCAATATAACCCACAGGCACATTAGCGCGGGTGATGATGTAATCAGGTGAGCCACATTCTATCTTTTTAGGTTCATTAACAACGTGCAGACCGACGCCGATAGATTCAATCAGCGTTTTCAGGGCGGGACGATGCGTATGTTCGGTAGATACCCTAGTGTTTAGATTCTTTTGTATCTCATTTAGATAGGTGTCAAATAGAATGGAATTACTCACTTGAATATCTCCGTAAGGTATGTCATTCCAGCGAAGGCTGGAATCCAGTAAAAAATTATGATTCTTCCGTGTTGAGTGTGGAAATATATCAAACTGAAATATTTTAAATCCCCCTAACCCCCTTTTTCAAAGGGGGAATGGCTCTATCTCCCCCTTTAGCAAAGGGGGTAGGGGGATTTGAGATGGATGTATTGCGTTAAACGTAATGACCGTATTTGTCAACTGCTTCGAGGAATGCCTTGATGTTCTCGACAGGAACTTCTGGCTCAAGGATGTGGGTTGGGGCGATTATTAATCCACCACCTTTGCCTACGGTCTCGATCATACGCTTAGTCTCACGATCAACGTCCTCCGGCGTTCCAAATGGCATGGTCGTCTGAATACCCATTGTGCCATCAAATGCTAGTCTGTCACCATATTGCTCTTTGAGTTTGACAGGGTCCATACACTCTGGCTGAACAGGATTCAGTATTGTAACGCCGATCTCGATAAGGTCAGGGATTATGGGTTCGATGAAACCATCACTGTGATATTTGACGTGCATGTCAGGCTTGTATTCCTTTGCGGCGGCAAGAACTTTGGCAAATCTTGGTTTTAGCCATTTTCGCCACTCGTCAGGAGACATAATCATACGGTGTTGCATACCAACGTCATCGCCTGTTCCCAGAAACTCCACACCTGCATACCCAGCGGCTCTAGCTTGTTTGATACTTCTCTCTGTTAGCGTATCGAGTAATGCGGCGGCTAAATCCTCATTAAGCACAAAATCTGCAAGAAGGTTGTCCATGCCTCTCAGATACCATGCCATCTCGAATATTGAGCCAACATGAGAAACAGCGATCAAATCCTTTGATTTAACATCATCTGCGGATTTCTTCAAGCCTTGAAGGTATGCTTCATCATCATAAGGCGGATCATCAGGGAATGGATATTCCTCAACTTCCTTCGGATCAGTGAAGTTTCTCATAGGAAATACGTACTTGTCAAAATGGTATTTTGAGCTAGGTATGTGACCGATCCCCCAGCCGTCTATATAAAAACTTTCCGGGAGTTTCATGTCAGCAAAATATTTTGAAAAATCACGCTTAACCTCTTTTTGTTCATAAGGTGCGCTTATGCCACCGCCGGGAAAAGCATGTTGATGCAATGAATCAGCAACTTTCAATTGTTCCTGAACCCGTCTTTGCAGGTCAGGCGTATATGATATATTATATAATATCCATTCGGGGTTATCGTGATTCATAAGAGCAAAGCAGTTTTCTCGTTTCGTCATCGCCATTTTTCGTTCTCCTTTTTGGTTCTTCAACTTCAATGTGGAAAAGAAAAAAATTAATCACGAATTTCACAAATGTGAAGAAAAGTCTATTGATCAACCAGATTAATTATTTAGGTTACACAGATTAACACGGATAAGACGGATCAGCACGGATTAAAAATATTGATTAATGGTAATTAGCAATTTTTATTTTTAACAAAATCCGTGGAAATCCGTCGCATCTGTGCCAATCCGTGTAATATTAAATATAAAAATTAATCTGGTTGATCAATAATTCGTGGTTAAATAGTTTTTTAACGATTTCTTATTTAAACAATTTTCTTACAAGTTCCACAGCACCGACTGCGTCTTCGGAGTAACCATCTGCGCCTATTTTATCGGCGTATTCCTGAGTTACAGGGGCTCCGCCAATGATTATCTTCACTTTATCTCTGAGACCTGCTTCTACTATCGCCTCGACGGTGTCTTTCATTGACAGCATGTTGGTTGTGACGAGTGAAGACATACCGACTATCTGCGCTTCGCCTTCTTTTATTTCGGTTACAAATCTTTCAGGTGCAACGTCAAACCCCAAATCCTTGACCTGAAATCCTGCGCCTTCCAGCATTGCAGAGACGATATTTTTGCCGATGTCGTGTGTATCGCCTTGAACTGTGCCGATAACAATTTTAATGGATGATTTTGTATCAGAAGATGCCAGCATCGGTTTTAGAATCGTAAGTCCTGTTTTCATTGCCCTTGCGGCGATGATGAGTCCGGGCAAGTAGACTTCATAATTCTTGAACTTTTCCCCGATCACGTCCATACCCTTGACAAGCCCATCATTTAGTATGGTAAGCGCATCAACGCCATCATCAAGGGCTTTTTTAACCGATTCCTGCACTTTATCTGCTTGACCATTTATAACGTATTCCGAAATTGCTGATAGATCAGCCATGAATGGTCCTCCTTATCAGGAATTTAGCCACGGATTAACACGGATATACACGGAATTGAGAAGATACAAGATTCAGGATATGAGATTATCTTTGTATTATCTTGAATCCTGCATCGTTTTCTTCCTATCCGTGAAAATCCGTGTGTATCCGTGGCTAATAAAAAAAATATTACTTTCTCAACGCTAGTTTTACTCTCTTGGGTATACCCTTTATATAATACCCATGTTCAGGTTTCAGGCTTCTGGTCATAAGGTCATGTATTGCTGTATTAATGTCTTTGCCCTTGTAGATGATGAGGTATATCTGCTCGGTGATGGGCATTTCGACGTTGATAGTTTTGCTGAGTTCATATACAGCTTTAGTTGTCTCAACGCCTTCAGGAACCATTCCGTGCAGTTTTTCCTTTTTAATCTCATCAAGCGTCATCCCCAGAGCAAGACATTCACCTACAAGACGATTTCTTCCGAATCCACTATAAGACGTAACCAGCAAGTCTCCCCAGCCTGACAGTCCATAGAAAGTCGTTTTTCTTGACCCCAACGAAACCCCAAGCCTTGCCATTTCTTCTATCCCACGAGTGAGTAATGACGCTTTTGCATTATCGCCGATACTCACGTTTTTCCCTTCACGACCAATTTTTTGCAGACCATCGCAGATGCCTGCGCCTATTGCAATGATGTTTTTCAAAGCCCCGCCGTATTCAACTCCTCTGACGTCTTTTGAAGTATAGACACGGAATGTTTGAGTGCTTAGAACTTCCTGCACATATTCCGCTGTGGCATCAGACAGCGATGCCGAAACAACTGTTGTAGCTTTGCTAATACCGACTTCCTCCGCATGGCTTGGTCCTGAGAGGACAGCAATATTTTTCTTAGTGATGCCTGTTTCTTCGTATATAACATCGCTCATTCTCTTGAATGTTCCGAGTTCTATACCTTTTGATGCACTGCAAACGATAGTTTCGTTACGGAGATATGGCTTTACCTGCCTTGCAACGCTTCTGAGATGTTGTGAAGGCACTGCAATAACCACAAGTTCTGCATTGTTGACGATCTCACTGATTGACGAACTGATTTTGATATTAGAGGGTATCTTAATGTCAGGAAGATACTCTTGATTTACTCTTTCCTGCCTGATCTTTTCTGCAAGTTCATCTCTCCTGATCCATAAACCAACGTCAAGTTGTTTTCGTCCTTCTAGTATCTCGTTCCCAAGCAATACAGTGATGGCTGTTCCCCATCCACCTCCGCCGATTATAGCGATCTTTTTTTCTGTTTTTGATTTATTTCGATACATAATATATATGTTTAGATAATGTTTTTTTAACGGAATAATCACGAATTTTCTTTATTATTTCATTTTAACCTCAAAGATACAAGGGTACTAAGACATACTTGAGTTTGGACAAAAAGATACAATGTCATGCAGATTTAATCAAGGCAGTCTGCATTTTCTCTGAGTTAAAAAATGTGGTTCTTTGGTAGCAGAAAATAGCTGTTGCAGCGTTAGGTAGCTCAAGTAAGTTTGTATCAAGCCGAGTTGCAGACAACGACAATTTTCTCACTCAACACAACAGTCGAGGAGAATGTGATAGAGGGTAATAGGACGTAACGAATTGCGATTATGTTTACTCATCCATTCGATGGGGAAAGCATTAATGACCTGCTTATCTCGTTGAGAGCCATTTATTAAGTTCAACTCTTCGGCATCTTGGTCAATTCTTCTTATTACTCTGTCTTTCCATTCTGCTAACCCGTTGCTTTGGACGTAACCGAGCATGCCCGCTTCATTGTACCTGATTGCATACTTCCCACTTATGAAGCGACCCATCCCATTCGAACCAGTGTAATCACTCTCCGTATGTTTATGCTTCTTCAAGCGTTTCGCCTCAAATACATACTGAGGCCCGCCTTCGGAATTTGATTTGATAACGAGATCCGCTCGAGATCTGTATTTACCAGAACGCCCATCTGTATTAACGGCGCGGTCATCATAGACGGAGTAGCACTTGCACCAATCGTCCGGGTTAAATGCGTCAAGCTGATCTTCGATCGCTTCGGCAAGAAATCCTGTGATGGATGTTTCTTCTTTATCTTGGTTGTTTTTAGGATGTTGAATTTTGTCAAGTGCGTCCTCATATCCCCAATGGACTAATTTGTGAACGTGTTCTCTGAAGCTAGGGAGAAATGGTCCAAAGTATTCCTTGGTTGGTTTGATGGTTGTGGATTTACTTGGTTTGATTGTTGTCATATACGGTTATCCTATTCGATACAGCTTGCCCTATAATATCTCCGGCATCGTTTATTGCTTGCGTCTTTGTCCAATCAATCAGGCGTGGCGCTTTGTAAATGTAGATGCGTGGACCGTCAAATAAGCGTAGTCCGCGCTGGACATACACCCATTGACTGATTTGCTCTCTTAGTTCATCGCTAATGTTTGACAGAATCGCACTAATCGTTGAATCAACATTTTTTATACTATGTTCATCGATCTGAATCGTTTCGTTTTCTTTGGTGATTTCAACAATACATTCGATGAGGTGTTCAGATTGGTTGATATTGACACGATGGTATGCCTTGCCCATTAAGAAGCCATCGAGTTCTGCCTGGAGTTCACGGGCGTAATCGAGTAATTCCTGCAGGTTGGGTTTTCGCGTGGCTTTATCCATCGTAGATCGGTCGTCTAAATCAAGACGGATGTGAACGAAATCATTGACCAGCGTCTGAATATCGCGAGGAATCCTAAACAACGAAAAAATTGTATCATCGATTTTTCTTTGCAATTTATCTCTTAGATTAGAGCGAAATTCCTCAGCCTTTTTTCTCTCGTCTGCAGTTAGGTCGGTAAGCAGGCTTGGTGTTGTCGTAGCTTCTGTCGGGTAAAGGTGCTGCCCAACAATAAAATCAGAAATGTCTTGCTTTTCATCATTAACCAGTCTCTTATGGAGGGCAACAAGTGCCTTGATTTGTTCCTCTGTGAATTCTGGTACGGGGAATTGTTCAACACTCTCTTTTGTAATTCTTCTATCTCGTCGATAAACACCCCATACTTCGGCATGAAAAAATACATAGAATTCGGCGAGACTGGAATTCAAATAGATTGAGAGTGCTTTTAAGTAATCTGCATCTGTTTTAGGAACGGCAATCCCCATTTGGGAATTCGTTGGAATTACAAAATCTTCGTCACTATAAATGATGTAATTGCGCCAAACTGATGACAGAACGATGTGTGGTGCCTGAATCAATGAAAGACCTGCGATTCTCCCACGTCGTATGTTACACTCTTCACCACGAATTTCTTGTAGCAAATCATTTGGAATAGAGAACCGGTAAAGAGATTTACTGGCAATATCAGTGCGAAATTTTTTTTGGCCTTTCAACTCTGGCACAGGTGTTAAACTCTCTTCAGAGGTCTTGCTTCTAAAGTCCACTCCCTTATGGAAAAGCCAATTCCTTTTTATTACAAGTTCCTTAAGTGTGGTTGGAAACTGTTTTTCAATCCGCCTAATGGCTCTTTCATCAAGATGATTGCCCCAGAGCGCAAATTTCCAAACTGTCATTTCACCGGTTGCGGCTTTGTATGGAGACACAGTATGGATTTCGTTTTCGTTGATTGTGATGACCCAAGGCTTGTCTTTGCCTTCAGAAACCTGATTAACGGAAAATGGTCCATAATGTACTATCTCCTGTCTTTCTCTGACGCTGTCTGCTTGACGATAAATCACCGTCATAGCAGGTTTGACATCTCGTTTCTCCTTCCCAAACAATACTTCGATATTTGCAAAATTCGTAATCCGAAATACCTCATTTTTGGTAAAAAATAACTGGCGATATTTATTCGAGTGTTGATTGAAAAGGCTTGTTGCGGGTAGGATGAGCCCAACGACACCATCGGGCTTCAATAGATCTGTAACCTTCCAACTAATGGCTTCAGCAACGCTTAAATCACCAACAGGTTTTTGCCTATTGTTCCTTTTAATCCATGCTCGGGCAGATTTCTGTCGCTGAACATCGGCTTTTACCCATGGCGGGTTGCCAACAATGCAATCGAATTTGAGACCCTTTTCCCAGAACTCTCCGTTCTCTTGGTCAAAGAAATCACCCTCAAATATCTGTTTGTTGTGTAACTGTGGGAACTGAAACTGGATATCCTGCAAATCACGTCCCTTAAGATAATGGAGCAACGTGAGAATAAGACTAAATTCTGCTACGTAACAGGCGTCACGCTCTCGTTCGACACCGTAAATACTCTCCTGAAGAATGGTCTTGAGTTCATCTGGTGTGAGTTCCCGTCCTAGACGCGCGATCTCTTTTTCGATGAGTCGTCTATACGCCAATACAAGGAAGACCCCGGAACCACACGCCGGGTCAAGTATTTTCATGCCCCGTTCCAGTTTTTTCTCCCACTCTACCTCTGAAAGCAGATAGTCAGCTAAAATTTCCGGCGTGTAAATTGCACCTTTCTCTCTTCGTGTCTTTTTTCTATCAATAATAAACTGTTCATAAATCGCAGAGAGGGTTTCAACAGGAATGTAACGGAAATCGTAGGCTTTGAAAGCGAGATGCAGTTGGCGCATCTCAGAGTTCTCTGGGTCAAGGATTTCGTCACCCATGAAAATAGATGCGACAATTGATACATGGGAATCGTTGAGCTTATCGAAGTCAATGGGGAAGATTCTGCCGTTGAACAGATTTTCGAGGATTTCTACAAGCTTTCGCAAGCCTTTTACGGTTGCATCGCGCTTGAATACACCCGCCGGGTTAATTCCTTTGCTGCGCAACCACGTTTCTGAAAGGATTTGCCGATCGCTTAGGTAGTGGAGATAAACGTACTTTCCGATTAGGGCATGAGCAGTTTCGTCCTGCAATCCTTTCACCTTTAAAGCGTTTCCGAGTCTCTTGAGATTTTTGAGGAGGTTCTCGTCCACACGATTTTCTGGGTCGAGTTTTTTTGCATATTCGGATTTCCAGATTTGTCCAGTGTCAATAGAAGCTGCCTGAAAATCGATCAATCTTTCGTGTAATCGTTCCAGACGGCCCAACATGTCATCATTACTAATCTCGGTGATATATCCCTCGTTGTCGGAATCATCTGCGTAACTGAAGCCGGTATAAACCCGAATCTGATCCGGCAAACGAATGATTAGAAATGGCGCGTAGGAAAGGTTCCATAAGCTCTTGTGGATGCTCCTTGCCTCTTTTAGTGTCTTGGCTTCAGCGACATAAACAGCCGGACGGGGCGATAGCAATCTTTGCTTTTGAGTTGGACTCGTCTCAAAGGTATAGATGCCCCGAACACCTTCGGGAAGTTCATCTTCTATTCGGTGATAGTGAGATGACTTGTCGTAGCCAAGTTGCTTTTCAAGCTCATTTAGTGTTATCATGGGTTCGCTCTTGGTTTGAAAAAGCACAGCCGACTAAACCTGTAATGTTTACGGTCTTAACACCTGTATCTATACAGATGTTAAGTATATTCTACACGATCTGCAGGTTATTGTCAACATAATTCCAGAGTTATAGTGCGTTTTCTAACCCCAATTCTGTTGCTTTGCTTCTGCGCCTTTTGAACTTCTCTCTCGTCAGATTCATCACATCGTCAAAATTAACAAGCTACAAGCAGTTTACGATTCCTTCAGTAATCACTTGATAGATTCTCTAGTGTTTGTAATCGGATATCTTTGCCGCTTCATTTATTCTCACATATTCAGGCATTTCCGTGTCCTATCATACCATCCTTTCAAATATTTGTCAATTGTCAAATGGTGACCCCAAGCATACTGTTTATACTTGATATTACATTCATCGTTTATCTGTCTATATTTTTGGTGAATTATACAAAAAGAGGATAAACGATTTTATTCAATTATGAAAGAGAAATTGTCAAAACTTTAGTAATACATAAAGATTATTATTTCTTACCTTTTTCCTAACTGAAAACCCATAACTGATTATAAAACTGCTCTGCTAAATGTATCTATGTTTTCTCGTCACATTTTATACCATATAACTCGATATATATTATGAGAGCATAATCCCTTATTTGCTAGGTGTATGAAAATCATATATCTATATCCCCAAAACAACTAATAGGATATATTACTTAAAATGGTTACTTAAAGGTTACTTAAAGGTTACTTAAAGGTTACTTAAAGCATTACAGACAATATAGTTTCTATCTCAAGGGCTATTGCTTATAAATGCCCGATTCTAGCTAACTTATGAGATCGTATTAATTATAAAAAAACGTTTCACTAATGGACAAGTGGCTACTTGAACTAACCAAAATCACCCAAGTAGCCAAGTAATCAAAAGCTAGCTTTGTCTCTAAAATGCAAAATTGAAAAAAATCATTTTAGCTTTATAATAGAGACAATTATTGCTATCGCTGAAAAAAACAAATAGCCCAAGACTAAAACTATCCATGTCGGTATAATAGACACATTCATTGACCAAATAGTGCCATCAATACCTTTGAATATAGTCCAGAATGGGTTTAAGGCGTTTAATAAATCTGCAATAATCGGTGCAATTTTAACTTGAAAGACTTTACTGATTATAACTGGAACTAACACAGTACCAATCGCAAAAATTCCAACAGCAATGTAAGTCGCAACTATCGCCGTTCTTGCATTTTTGAATATGGATGACCATGCAAAACCCATCAGGCTAAATGTTGCGGCAGAGATGAAGATTGTCAGGTAACAATAAGCCATCTCTCTGTTCAGTGGCATTATCAATAGTGCGACCGGAAGGGATAAAAACATGAGAATCAAAGCATAAGTAATTATAGGCAGAATTTTGCCAAATATAATCTGATAACTTTTGAGAAGCGTTGATCTCAGTACATCAAAAGTCAGATTTTGTCTTTCTATGGATATTAAATATACTGCAAAACCCGGACATATCGTACCAATCGCCAGCATTTGTACCATGAAGAAGATAAAGGATAGGTTGATGCCATATTCTGGACTTAAAGGCTTCTTGCTCGTAGATGCAGACCAGAACATAGTGAAGGCTACCACGCAGATGATAACAACGTAGAAAACAGCGAAGGTATAATATTTACGGTTCCGTAGTTGAGTACGAAATTCCTTTATCAATATAGGATTCAGCATTTTTTACTAACGTAATATTTAAATGCCATTTTGACACCGTAGGGGCGAAGCATTTGTTTTTTTGAAACCCAAGTATTATGGCATTTCGCATAATTAACAAATGCTTTGCCCTTACAAATAACGATTAACTAACACATATTTTTTTGAGCAGTTTGTAGTTATCCAGAACTTTTCCAGAACCAAGAACTACACTATGCAGGGGATTCTCTGCTACACTGACTTTCATGTTTGTCCCATGAATAATGCGTTTATCTAATTCTTGTGATATGAACGTATCTAAGCCTCTTAGGAGGGACCCTCCGCCTGTCAACAGAACACCTCTAGCAAAGATGTCCGCCGCAAATTCTGCGGATGTTCTATTCAATGCTCTCTCTATGACGTCCACAATAGCTTTAACAGGTTCTTTCAAAGCTTCCCGGATTTCGCTATCAGTGACAACTACTGCTTTGGGTATTCCAGACACAAGGTCTTTGCCACGAGCGATGAAGGTCATCTCTTTTTCTAACGGTATCGCTGACCCTATTTTTATCTTTATACTTTCAGCTTCGTAGGGACCTATTATAAGCTGATGTTTATATCTTACGAATTTCATTATGGCTTCGTCCATCTCATCACCAGCGATACGCAGAGATTCTTGATAAGCAGTTGATGATAACGATATAATTGCCGCTTCTGTCGTTCCGCCACCAATATCTACGACCATAGAGCCTGCTTCGTCTTCTACTGGCAATCCGGCGCCCACAGCCGCCGCCATTGGTTCCTCTATAAGCATGACTTTCCTTACCCCAGCCTGTTTTGCTGAATCTATGACAGCACGTTTTTCCACTTGAGTGATACCTGAAGGTATGCAGACCATGAGTCTTGGATGAAACAAACCTTTATGTTTACATGCTTTGTCAAGAAAGTACGTGATCATCTTTTTAGTGACTTCAAAGTCTGCGATGACCCCGTCCTTCATAGGTCTTATCGCTTTTATACTGTCTGGCGTTCTGCCATACATCTGTTTGGCTTTACGACCGACTGCTATCGGTTGATCTGTCCTTTTATCTATTGCGACTACTGATGGTTCATCCACTACAATACCTTGATTTTTTACGTAGACTAGCGTGTTGGCAGTACCAAGGTCCATAGCCAAATCCTTCGAGAATAAACCTAAAATTCTATCAAAAAATGACATTAACTCCTCCAATGTATGTTCGATAATGAGGAAAATTTATTTATAACCAATAACCCATGCCATTCTGCCGCCTCTTGATTTTGCCTCTGATAGAGAGTTTAGAGCATTGCTTATCAATTCGTATTTATTAGCGCTGTCTTCAGGGAAACAAGAAACACCAATGCTAACAGAAATATCAATATTCCTACTTGGCAATATAAATGTGGCTTCTTCAACTGCCGAACAGACATCTTCTGCGTACGAAAATGCACGACTTTCAATCGTGTTGGGAAGGATCAACGTAAATTCGTCTGAACCATATCTAGTAACGTAAACATTACTTTTCTCGTCTGTATCCAGAAGAAATTGGGCAAACTGTTTCAGTATCTCATTTCCAGCTTCGTGACCTAGATTCTTGTTGAGTTCGCTAAATTTATCAATATCCACGATTAACAGAGATAGTGGTTGTCGTTTTCGGCTTGCGGTTTGAAGTATCATCTCTAAGTATTCCTGAAATCCTGTAAAATTTCGCAAACCTGTTAGACCATCAATATTCGTAGACAGACTTTGTATCTTTATTTGAGCTTTTGCATTTGCTATGGCAAGCGAGATACTACCTGCCATTATGGAGATCACCTGCAAATCTCTTTGATTAAAAGCGCCTTCTTTGCTATCTACGAGACTTATAAGTCCAAGAACACTATCTTTGAATAGTAAAGGCACTCCAAGGAAAGAACGCACACGTCCCATTGTTTCTGAGTTTGTAAACACATAAGAACCAAAATCTTCTTTTCTATTTCCTAAAAGAAAAGGTTTTTTATCCTCTATAACACAACCAGCGAGTCCATATTGATCCGAGAATATTAATCCCTGCAGGTTCCGCTTGCTATGTGATGAAGCGACGCAAAATTCACCATCATTGTTATCATGAGTTCGTAAAGATATGAAATAGCTATCACATTCCACCAGCTTTATGATTGACTCCAGTGCAGATTGTAATATAGACTTTGCGTCATCAATGGATGCTATCCTGTCGCAGAACTCATTCAAAAAATCAATATCTGAAGTCTCCGTATCCATAAATTTCTGTATTCTCAGATTATTTATCAGATTAGCGAATTGTTCTGCAAACAGTTTCAATATTTTTTGATCTTTGTTTGCAAAGACAAAATTCTTTTTACTATCAATGGAAATAACGCCTTCTAAAACTCCATCTTTGTCTACGATAGGTACTGCAAAGAAGGACTTTATGCTTTCGTTTTTGATGTATAACTTTAACAATCCGGTATCACGTTCAGCAAACTTTACAAGGTCAAAATCCTTTTTAGTTTCTGCTACCAAGCCTATGGGACCGTCTCCGAAAGGTATTGTGGCATTTTTATTCACGTTATCACTGAGGCTGTAAAAACGCCAAAGCCCTAGCATACGTTTCTGGTTATCGGCGATAAATAATGCTGTTGTATAAGCTTCAGTAACGTTGCTGACAAGCTCTACGAGCCCATCAATGTCAGTTTCGACCTTCATATTGTTTGACCAATATCCTAATAATTAATTCTCGTCAAGTAGAAGAGTGCAAAGCGAGGTTTAGATTTATGACATACAGAGAATATCATTTACTATCGGCTGTGTCAAGTGCTTTTATCTTACGAAAAAGTCCGCTTTCGTCTGAGCAGATATATAAAGAATGGCGCACCACACAAAGCTGTAACTACACCCACAGGTATCTCTGCCGGTGATGTGATTGTTCTGGCAATGGTATCAGCAGTTACCAAGAATATTGCCCCCATAAGGGCTGATGCTGGCATCAATATTCGATGATCTGCCCCGATAGTCATACGTACTATGTGCGGAACTATGAGTCCAACGAATCCTATTATCCCGCAGACGGAAACACACGCACCTGTGATCAATGATGCCAAAACAAAAGCGATCTTTTTCACTCGCTCAACTTCGACACCAAGTTCAACAGCAGTTTCCTCGCCTAAACTGAGCAAATTGAAAGTATGGGAATAAAACAATAAGATAAAACCACCTGTAAAGATAAGGATCATAGAGGTTACCGTCAATTTTGTCTCTACCGGTGAAAGATTCCCCATTGACCATAGAAGAAATCGGTGAGTCTCGCTTTCTTTTATGATAGAAACTAAAAACATTATGAGGGCTGAGAAAAAGGAGTTCACGATCACACCTGCCAGAAGCAAGATGTGTGTAGGTGATTTTCCACCAACGTTGGCAATACCATAGACGAGAAACACAGTCGCCAATGCACCAAGAAAGGCAAAGACCGGAAGCGTGGGGAATTCTCTAATAGTACTTATACCTAGCATTATGGCTATAACTGCACCTAGCGACCCCCCACTCGATACTCCGAGTATGTAAGGGTCAGCCAGTGGATTCCTTAATAATGCCTGAAAAACGACTCCCGCTAAAGCCAATCCTCCTCCAACCATTACACCAATAAGGATTCTAGGTAGACGCCACTCCATTAGCGCCAGTTCTTCACTATCACCCCAATCCTTATCAATATTCATGAATGGTAATCTGTTGAGTATAATTCTAACTATCTTAATCGGGCTGATCTCTGCGGCGCCAAAGCCACTTGATACAATCACTACGATCAGCAATAATAGCGATAATACGATCAGCCAGAGAAACCACTTCATGTTCCTACTTAGTGCCATATAATACGTCCATGGTTGAATATAGATAAAAGTTTCAGTGATAGCAAAAGGATAATACAGATACAAGTGGGTGCTAATAGATTATTACTCATATCTGTCTCCATCTTCCGCTATTTATGCGATCTCATCTTCAACCACAATTTTAGATCGAAACCAGTGATTTTGTAAACATATTCGTAAGCATCATCACCTGATTTTATTATCCAACCACCATTTTTACAGGCAGTAATAGCAGATGGTAAATTATCTTTACGAAGTATTAACAAGACTGGATTGTACCCTCTTTTCTGTAACTCACGACCATACTGTTTAAATTTCTTCAAAGTTCCTGAATCACCAGAACCGATCCTGTATTTAGTGTCAATCGCATCATTACCAACTACAAGATCACAAAACTCATCCGAACCTTCTTTAATGGAATCATTGAAATTACTGCATTTGTGTTTACACAACTCAATCACTATACGTTGCCAGCACATCCCTAATTCTCTACCCCAGTATTGTTTGTTTTGTGACTTTATCTCTTGAGTCAAACCAAACACAAGCATAAGGTCATCTTCATCCAAAAACTTGTCGTCAAAAGCCTTAACGCTAAAAGCTTTTCTATAATGTTCCAATATGCTTTCCAGAGAATTATCAATTAAGCTAGAATTCATGTGGCTTCTCCAGAATGATTACAGTATCGTGTTTGATAATTCCAGCCCAGATCAGATTTCTAGGCACATTCAGCTTTCGATTCTTTAAGAGCAGATGAAAACGGAATTGTTCACGAAACCCGACATCACAAGCTAAATCACTGAGTATAGATGCTACTGGAATATTAACCCCGCAAATTCTGCTCACGTCACCTATCGAAAAACAGTAATATCCTCCCGGTTTCAGATGTTTAAAGCTACTAGCAAAATGTTCTAACATATCCATAAAGTATTTATAAACAACCCTCGCTCTTAGTTTGTTTTGACCAGTAGTTGCTCTATAATATCTGCCTGTATAAATATCTTCGATTAAATTATCAAGTCCTAGATTTCCAGTTTGTCCTAGTTCATTATATTCTTCTTTGGGTATCCTCTCAGTTCCAATTTCTTTTGAATACAAATTTAGCCGATCTTCATCATTCTGGATCATGCCAAGCCAATGTAATTCAAATTTTGAAGCCCAAACATAGTCTATCGCATTAACATAAGGAGGAGAAGTGATGATAGCCTCACAAGTCCAATTTCCATCAAGATTTCGTGCATCTTGCAAAGGTAGTTCCATAGCATTTTTTGTCGAACCATTTACGTTTTTATTCCATTCAATAATAGCCTCGATTGCCTTTTCAACGTACAATTGGTAATATTCAAAAACGTCAGAGCGTAAGTATTCTGGTATCTTTTTGATATGTGAACGTTTAGCGGCTAGTAACATTCCATCATTCATATTTGATGTTTTTCTGACTGTTGATGCAAAAGCTAACCAGAGAATTGGTTGAGTTGTTAAAGATGATTCTAAAATATGCTCTCGTAGAATCTCAAGTCCATCCTGAACTGACTTTTGAAACCAGAAATCCTTGTTTGCGAATCTGACTGTTTCAGTCGCTTCCTTCTGTTTTTTCGCTTTCCTGATTATTTTCTTAGCTTCCTCCCGAATCTCATCAGGCAAAAATCTAGTAGTTTTGACCCGACAGATCAGCTTGCTAAGTGGATGGTAATCTAACCAATAAACTGAAGTTCCATATTTGAGACTTTCAATTATTGTAGTTCCAGAACCTGCGAATGGTTCAAATACAGTAAACGGTAGATTAGCATATTTCTGTAAAAACCATCGAGGAATCTCTGGGATAGTTTTTGCAGGCTGAAATCCCAACGAATATATTTTTAAAGGCGATTTCCTATTAACAGATATAAATGTTTCTTCAGGTAGATCAATTGGAATATCACCATCAATACTTAAATATGAAATTTGTTCTTCTAATGTCAAACCCATCAACTAATTAAGCCCTTCGTCTAATACAATTAGATACTTCTTTACTGGAATATAGTTAGTAACAGAATTCCCTGTACCCAGTATGTAACCACCTCCGGGCGCGCATTTGTCTATGATACCCCTCACGTAAGCTCGAAGTTCGGGTTCATCTAATCTGCAAATTTTGTCTATATCTACTCCGCCGATAACTGCAATCCTGTCACCATACTTTTCTTTAAACTGAGCCACAGGCATGATCTCGTCTTCGAATGAGTGCTTTGCGTCTATCTTCACGTCCTCGATCAAATCTTCCATTATGGATTCAAGATTTCCGCAGGAATGGAGTATATAGACAAGACCATTATCATGAGCAAGTTGCGCTAATTTCTTATGCCATGGCAGGACGTATTCCTTCAGTAACTTTGGTGAAATAATGGTTGCAGTTTTGTAGCCCAGATCGTCGCCCTGTAAAAAGCCAATAACTTTATCCATGCCGATGATGCTCTTGTACCAATCATATATCATCTGTCCTGCCTTATCAAAAACTGTTTTAACCAGTTCAGGATCATCATAGAGAAGGTATGAAAGCGTCTCTGTTCCGAATAGGATATTCAACCCGATCTCAAATATACCAGCAGATGGACAGGCGAATAACCCCATGCCTTCTGGAAGATTATCAGATACGAAATCCAAGACCCAGTTATCTACATCATCAGGAGATGGCCATTGATACTTCTCGAAATCCTCCCAAGAGCTTATGATTCCTTTACCTTCCTCAGTCCATTTTCTTTCACTGCGCGCAAGGTCTGCGGTGTCCTTCCCGCCGCGTATTTTGGCTTCAAAGTGCAATCCGCTGGTGAAGCGAAAATCTCCTGTAAGTCTCAGGCAATCGTATCCAAGCCGATACCAACATTCAATATAATTTTTCAGACATGCTTTTTGCGATTCTCTATCGTTTGGCAGAGGTTCTACCCATTTTCGTCCCAGTTCCTTCTCAACTAACTCTTTTACTATCTCTTTGTCTATGTGGAGTTCCATAAATGGAGGGCGTTGTGGAATTTTTTCTCTAAGAATGACTTTTTTTAGGCTATCTTTATCTGGTATTGGGTTTTTCAATGGAATTTTCATTTATTTCTCTCCTATATCATGTTCATCTCTACTGGTGGCAAAGGTATAGGCAAGCACTTGTTAATCAGTTCCTGCATCAGTCCTGTCGCTTGAATGTTGGATATTTGCTCATCGGGAGGCGTTCCCAATATTGTCCATGTCATGTTAGTCACACCTTCGATTTTCAAAGAACTGTTTTTACACCATGCGACATACCTTTCATTACCGGCAGAAAACTGCATACTCTCAACGAAATTATCTGGAAAATGGCTTGCAAACAATGGCTTTAGCTTAGTCATCGTCCTTGCAAAGTCTAAGACGACGAGAGTTCCCGATCTTGCTACTGATTTGCTAGTTATATTATAGCCTGTCAATAAATTTCCGAGTTTGCATTTTTGAGCGTCAATCTCTACGTACGCATCTTCTGGCAATTCGTCTGTTAATTTCGCTAGAGTTGATATGATAAATTGCCTATTGCCAGCGTATTCCATTACACGCCTATATTTTTGGTTGTCATGTTCCAGCAATTTAGTTATCAGCAGATAAGCCACTGGTGTTTGTCCGACAGATACTATTACGAATTCTACCGGTCGCCCAACGCAATAACCATACTTGATCACAATTTCGTAGTCATTCAATGGACGGATACTGCGTAAAGATTCTTGTTGATTAATCTGTGCAAGTGTATTCACATCATCCATTGTAGCCACTTGAAGCGTGACACCATCTGATATTGACAGATCACCTTTGTGAATAATGAAGCGATCCAATCCTCCGACAAATCTGGAGCCTGCATTCTTATACATTGTACGGTTTCCTGAGATGTCTACAAAATCAACGTTATCTTCGTGAAAACGCTTCATCGTTGCCGATAGAATAGTGCTTGCAAGACCAAGTTTGCGATAATCGGGATTTGTGCAGACACTGCCAATGTAACCGATACGGAGAGTATGCCCATGAACAACTATATCACGTTCTAATCTTTCGATGAATGAAACAGGACGATCTTTGTGGAACATGGCAAAACTGTCTTCACGGGCTTCTGCACGTAAACTCATTGGCCAAGTCCTCGCCGCTACGTCATAAGTTGATAAATCTTTGAAAAATATTGATCTGCATAATTCAGTAACTGCATCCCATTCAAACTCAAAAGGCGTCCGTGGACCTTCAAAATCCATAAGGCTGTTATCTGGCATTGGAAAATCCTCCTAGTTGAATCTATATTGATTTAATTTTAACGACTAATTCTTTTTGTAGCCCAAGATTCTATCTTTCTTTTAAAGCCTTAGAAAGTTGGGCAACAAAGCATGTATTTCTTGCATTTTATATCGAATACCAGTTACTCATCACCAGCTACTTTTTACGATTACAAGAATTATCTCATAACTGATACCATTTTTCAATTACAAATCACACTACCCAAGCATAAAGCTTTTGTCTGCGGAAACCTAAACACTAAGTCACAAAGACACGAAGGATACAAAAAATAGAAGTTGAAAGTTAAAGATTAGAGTATGTAATTAGATATTGCATCCAACGTTAAAAATTTCAGTGCCAGCAAAAGGATGTAATAGATGAAAAAAGCAGACTCCTATGATAAAATGTGTAAGCATAAGAAAGGAGTCTGCTATGAAGACTGTTTTTTTTATTCAAACTGACGATAATATGCTTCCACTGTTTCGTAATCAACTGTGTGATCGGGTTCCATACCAAGGCGCTGATATAACCCACAGCGCGCCCTCATATCTGCTAACAAAATGGCACGAGCATATATAGCAACTTCCTCCGCAATTCTAAATGGAACAACAACCACACCGTCACCATCGCATCCGACAATATCATCCGGTTGAACCTGCACACCTCCGCAACCTATTTTTGCCTGAATCTCTGCCACCTCGATACGCCCCGGAATGATTGTACGCCCACGTTTTCTGGCACAGATGGGTGTTTTTTGTAATGTTACCTCGTCTGTATCACGACAGTAACCATCAGTTACGATACCCACAGCGCCGTCAACTATAGCACCCATACTGTTAGCTGAACCCCAGAATCCAACCTCACGTGCACCTCCTGTATCGGTGACTATGACATAACCGGGTTTAACCTGACCATGAGTACTGATGTTCCCTACCTCTTTGAACCATATCCCATGAGCATTTACAATCTCCTCCGCAGTATTTAGTCGCCACATTGGACGGTTTGCTGGAACACATCTCATAGTGAAAGCCACTCCCCAAAACTTCATTCCGTGCCATAATGGTCGTATCTCTGGTGACATAAGCCCGATGTCGAAATAGCCAATACCATCCATTGCGTCACAAACATCCACGACTCGCAGATATTTATATAATTTGCGTAATTCAAATGAATCTAAATTATTTTTACTCATTGATACATCCTCCCTGTATTGAGATGTCACTGTCGGAATTTTTATTAATTACTAAAAGCATAATATCATGAATTGAAGCATACTTCAACCTTAACTTGGCTTTTCTATCACTTTAAGATGTAATCGTTAAAAAATAGGTTTTATCGTAGGGGCGAAGCATTTTATATTATTGCAAATTGCCTATAAATAACGATTTTGCTTAAAATGCTTCGCCCCTACACTATGTCAAAAACGATTACGTAATCTCGAAAAACGTCAGGATAAATTTTTCACTTGAATCAATGAAACTAGCCTTAAAGATGTATTTTCTACCCATTAAAGTAACTTCCTGAATAACGTTAATTTTCTCTTTTGTGACCTTTTCAACAATTTCCTTAAATTCTGGTTCTCGTATGACCTCCCAGTAAAATTGCCCTTCAATCGAGTCTGCCTGAGCCATTTTTTTGAATAAATCATTATAAATCGTTATTTTGCCTTTATTATCCAGAATCAGAATCGCTTCTTGAAGTGATGATAGAATGCTGTTAAGCTCATCCTTTCGGTCAAATATGTCGCTGACCATTATATTTACTTGATCAAAAGTAAGATTAAAGCTCTCCATAAGCTTTTTTGCAATGCCTTGTGTTCCCGATTGGACTTTTGTTTTCAAGCTATCTAATGGTAAACTAACCCCTTTTGAGACTAATGCGGAAAAGGTAATTGATATAATAATAGAGACTACAATTCCCGCAATGTAGACTGATAAAGTCAAAACGTTATGCTGATCGCCAAGAGCAAAAAAGAAAAAGACTGTAAGTATGGCGATCACTATAACGAATCCGACAAATATTTTTGTAAAGATACCCCAATTCACGTTTCATCAACCTTAGCGATAAAAAAAGGACGATCAAAATAGACCGTCCATTTCTTCATATCAATATGGAGTAGGGGCGAAGCATTTGCCTCATAAACGCTGATTATATAATAGTTCACAATAGCAAATGCTTCGCCCCTACAATATTATTCCCGTAAATCACCAAAGAACCATTATTTTTTAATGTTTCCCCATGTAGAGGTAAGTTTGCCGGCAGGTTCCACAGGTGTCTGACCGACCACGCTTACTGAAGAATCCTTTGCGCCCGCAGTACCCGCAAAAGTCGTATCGCTAGCCGTGGGGTTGCCGGTGATAGGTACATTTTCTTCGTCTTTGTATATACTTAGCAAAGTGCAATCGCCATCTGTGATCTGTATATTATCCACGTAAACTCTAAATAAACCTGCCCTGTGCTTATCGCTATCGGTAGCTATCATAGCGCCAACTACCTTCTGTCCAGCAAGGGCGTCCAGAGAGATTTTTCTGTGATACCAATTGTCACGGGCAAATTTGCTGAGATCGGCTGATGGGTGTGCGCTTATACCATTCTGATCCTTGGCTTCTGAATCTCTGAGTGTCTTTTTATCGGCAGTAACCAGATCAACTGCACCGCTGAAAACAGGATTTCCAGAGAACATAGCTTCTTGATACTCAAGGAATTGACCTGCTACAACGGTGAATTCACCTTTCCATATATCAACGTAGGCGTGACCATGAACGTCTGCTTCATTATAAGTCGCCTGCAGTGCAAGTATTTTGCTATCCGCTGTATGTTCCTTTACGACCGGTGTTGTGCATGGTTTCTTATCAACTACCGTGATGCTGCCGTTCTTCACGGTTACAGGAAGGTCATTTCCTAATACGTCATACAGACTGACGTCCTTTAGATTAAGGGGACTTACACCTTTATCTGCATTAATTACAAAGTCAATCTGGAAAAGGTCTCCGCTTCCCTCTTTTAATGGATTTACAGCCGCCATAATAAACGTGATTATTCCGTCTGTATCGGCGTTTGAAACGGATAAAAATGGTTTCGCCAGATCTGCTACTCTTGCTACTTTGTGACACTCTTCGTTACCTTTTTCGTTAACAAAACATTCAACAACAAACAACCCCTTAACGATTGTTGCATCGTACTCAAGCGTAAAATCACCACCGGCTATTCCAGCAGCTTTGTCTACGCTTATACCGACAGTTACTATGGCGCCTTTTTCTGCTGTAAGCACAGGGACACTTACTTGAATCCCATAAGCCCCAGCACAGAAAATGAGCAATAAAACAGAAATGAATAAAAACTTTGGTCGCATTTTAACACTCCTTAATTTTTACGGTAAATACCATTGGTTCACAAATTGTTCATGGCGTTTTGTACTAAGATTAATTTGGTTGACCACTATCAAGATTTCATTTGATACTATTTTAGGATGATCAATTTTTTGACAGCCGAAAAATTACCAGCCTGAATGTTATAGAAGTAGATTCCACTAGCAACATTCATACCAAATCTATCTTTACCATCCCAAAACACTGCTCTGTCCTGACTCATGTATAGACCCGCAGGCTTGTGTCCTAGCTCAAACTGACGAACTAATTCACCTGCTGAATTGTAAATACGGATTGTAACTTCACTTGCTTCCTTCAATTGGAACGGTATCCACGTATTCGGATTGAAGGGGTTGGGGAAGTTTTGTAGCAATGCACTTTGTTGTGGACGTGATAGAGGTGATACGAACTTTTTGTCAATAGTCTTCGATCTTAATGTTGTTGTATCTGAAGCATATAATTCAATATTTTTTAATGTTAAACTTGATACATTATCCGTTAATACATTGAAACTAATATTAGCTATCCTCTCTGAACTCAAACTTTCGCTATTTGCGAATGCGATCCTGACGACTCCGGGTTGAGTTATATTGCCTGACAATAGGATACCAGCTTCGGAATTGACCTCAACTGCTCGTAATACTGAGCTATCATAAACAAGAGCAAAATTGCCACCGCTAACAGCATTGAATTTATCAATCTTGACTGGCACAGTTACTCTGTTACCGGCAATACCTGATACGTCATCAAGGGTGATTGCAACCAGAGCAGGATTAATGTCTTTGGCGGGAGCGCCTGTGGGTAAACCAGCAGATTTACGAAGAACAATTATTGCATCCTTTGAGTTTATGGAACCATCTCCGTTAGCATCTGCGGAACAATTCTGTTCTTCGGTAGGCTGTGTCAGACCAGCGGCGATGCGTAGGACAATTATTGCGTCTTTAGAGTTTATAACTCCATCACCATTGGTAAAACTCCCATCATCTCATTAACCCATAATAAATACTAAAAAATTATGGCTCATATAGGTTTTAAGGTGAAAAGATAATACAAATATGATACACTCTCCATAACTAATAAACAACGAATAAACAACGAAAAAAGGAGAGTGTATCATAATGAGATTCCCCATTACAGACTT
>Ga0315279_10000985_pt1 | contig 49564 bp, 44 predicted proteins | sample YL17G06_20_MG_FD_203694 | JGI IMG/M metagenome (GOLD analysis project Ga0315279, IMG submission 203694) | Sediment microbial communities from Yellowstone Lake, YNP, Wyoming, USA - YL17G06_20 | ecosystem: Environmental > Aquatic > Freshwater > Lake > Sediment | place: USA: Wyoming | collected... | reverse complement strand
ACAAGAAATATCTGGCAATCTATGTTGTGATGTTTGAATGGAAACACAATCTCAAGTGTGTCAATGCCGGTTTCTTGAGAGCCATAATGATACCCAATTTCACCTTAAAACCGATATGAGCCAAACTGTTATAGCTCAAACATGGAAGGATCTCTGGAATACGAAGAAATCCAACGATTCTTGCACTGCCGTTTTTGAAATGGAAAATGGAATTATTTTGAGCTACTGTGCTACGTGGACAGGGAAAAGTCAGCCTTACAGCGATTGGTGGTGTGATTGGCGTATTGAAGCAGAAAACGGCTGGATAACAGTACGTAACGGTGATGTCCGTGTAAATGGTGAGCAAGTTGATGTAGGCACCCATGAGGAATATCAGTTAAATCTCTCACTACAAAATGTGGAAATTTTCCGTGAGACAAAGGCATGGATCGAAGGTGGACCAGAACCCGGCTTCAGCGGTCGCAATAACCTTCCTTCACTTGCAATGATATTTGGCGCAAGACAGTCTGCCGCAGAAGGAAAACGGCTTCATATAGACCCGGAACATTGGAATGAACTAAGATAATGGACATTGAATAAAAGTATTTCAGGATTTGTCATTCCTGCGAAGGCAGGAATCTAGAATTTGACTAAAAGATTAAAGAATAGACATTTTTTTCAATCCCTAAATCCACAATCTGCAATCTTAAACCCAATTATCTGGATTTTAGCCTTTCTCTGGAATGACACTATTACTCGCATATACCGAGATTACCATGGGTATGGATAATCCTCAGGATTTCCGGGAAGTTTAAACTCCTTAGCAGAGAAATAATCTGAATTTCCATCAAACGGTAACCTTTTACCAAGATGCAAACCGATTAAGTTGAACATGTATTCTGTATCATACCCAATTACTTTCCCTGTTTCATCTCTGTGTATTGCAGGCTCAGAATATGGTTGACCGATATTTGCTATCTGTTCTAGTAATTTAAAATATCGTTCTGGAGAATTTGGTGGCAAAGGTCCTTCTGGAAGATGTATGCTTTTAAATTCAGGAAGTATTGGTGCCAGTTTAGCGAATATCTCGGCTTTTCCCTTTATTTCTGGCGATAATTCTTCCTCTTTGAAAGAACCCGTTTTAGTTTTCGTTGCATCCTGTTTCTTATTTTCATTTGAGAATGAATCTAACCACTTAACCGATTCTTCAATATCATGCGATAAAGTCTTATCTTTCGTTGGATTGTTAATCGCATTACCAGAGGAGTCCTTATTGACAATGTGACTAATAGACGAAGATTTTTTAACCTGATTCGTTGTTTTGTGTAGTTCAAGATTAGTTGTAGTTGCAACCTGGGTAATTGTGGAATCTGGAACATCATAATCGGATTTTTGGGAATTCCATATGATAGTTCCGCCAATCCCAAGTATAATCACAACAATTACAATGGAGATCACTTTCACCTTTGTTGTGAGTTTCATGATTTCTAATCCCCCTTTAATCAATTTTTTCGCCAAATTTTGATGGTGCATTACGACACCATCAAATAATATTTTCTTCAATTTTTTTCTAACCCTCTCTTTAGCATGAAGCAATCGCATGGTTACTCCCTTGTAAGAGAGATTGTATTTTTCCTGTAATTCTTTATAGGATGCGTTATCTAAGTAACGAGACATAAAAATGGCTTTATCCATTTCGGGTAATTCATCCACTGCCTGCATTACCTGTTTCAGTGTCTCTTGCTGGATGACTGATTCCTCAACTGAAGGTACGCTAATAACCTCGTTTTCCAACAACGAAAAATGCTCATTCATTTTTTGGCGTTGCCAATCTTGACAATGGTTTATAGCAATTCTACGAAGCCAAAAACGAAACCGTTCTGGTTGCCTTAGTGAAGCCAGATCTCTATATGCTTCGAGAAATACACCCTGCGCCAATTCCTGTGCATCATCATGACTATCTACATGAGCTAAAATTAGAGTATATAAGGCTGTTTGATATTTCTCTATTAAATGGTGAAAAGCTTTTTTGTCACCTTCAAGGGTTTGTTTTACCAAAAGCGTATCGTTTTCCATTTCTTTCACTCCCGACAAGTTTTATTACAATATAATAGTCGTAGATTATGATTTTTTTCTTCAAACTTTTTCTTCATGTATTGTAAAATATCATAGTATAAAGAGCAAGATTTGTGATAGAATATGTCTATTGTTTGAATCTTCATAACTTCATGCTTTGCTAGTTATGAGTTATATTATGACATTAAAGCTTCTGATCTCAATAGTTCTTTTTTAATACGGTTATCAGTCTAGCATCAAATGTTAAAAAAGTGTTGTTGTTACCAAAGAACCAACCATACTTTGAGGGAAATTTTATGACAAGAGTACTGTTTTTTATAAGTCTAGTTTTGTTAATTGGCGTTTCTATTGGATGTGGTGAATCTGACGATGATTCTTCTTTGCCAGCGTTGGGGAGTCAATTCAAACTCAAAGTTGATCAAACGACAGCCTTAGAATCAGATAATATCAAAGTGAAATTACTGAATGTGACAGATGATTCAAGATGTCCTTCTGATGTAGTGTGTATATGGGCTGGTCAGGTCAATGTTCTAGTTAATGTCACAAAGAACGATGAGAATCTTGGAGACGTAACTATAACACTTGGAGCCAGTAATCCTGATTTAGCAGTTAAAAATGTCGGTGATTATTTAGTAGAAGTGATAGAAGTCAATCCATATCCAATAAGCACTCACAAGATTGAGCCTTCTGAATATATAGTAACACTGAAAGTCAGCAGAATGTAGATAACAAGGCGTGTTAAGCTATATATCACCTTATCAAATCTCTCTCACGATACTATCTTATTTTAGTGGATTGATATTGGAGTAGCAAGTTTCTGTTTGTATTTATTAATGTGCAGATAAAATCTTGCTACTCCAATACCAGTTAATCTGAAATAGTCTTTCCTCATGTCATCACTCAAATGCTTTGACTACCAAATAGAAACATGCTAATATATTAAAAGATAATCAAACACTATAACTTTATTTCATAATAGGAGTTTAAATTATGGCAATACATAAACATTATCCTGAAGTTTATCACGCTGTATTGGGGCAGTTCGAGCCAGTATTAAGAATAGCTGATGGGGACACAGTCGTAACATCAACAGTAGATAACGCCGGTCATAATGCTAACGACGTTAGAGTTGCGGATGGCATCAACCCGCAGACAGGTCCATTTTACATAGAAGGCGCAGAACCCGGTGATACTCTTGCTGTTCATTTTGACAAAATGTTTCCCAACCGTAAAATAGGACGTGCCTCTGTGAAAGTTGCCCCAAACGTAGTTGATCCGGAATATATTGCAAAAATGTCTTACGAAAAGATCATATATGAATGGGAACTTGACATTGATAAAGGAACTGCAACTTTAATTAACCCGGATCCAGATCTTGGGCATTATACACTACCACTATCACCGATGCTGGGGTGTTTTGGTGTTGCACCAATGATGAACCAAGGTATAGCGGCTACAACAGCATCTAATCATGGTGGAAATATGGATTATAATGGCTTTGGTGCTGGTGTAACAGTTTATTTTCCAGTCTTTGTAAAGGGCGCATTGTTCTTTCTTGGAGATGGTCATGCAGTGCAAGGTGATGGTGAGATAACAGGAATGGGTATTGAATCATCATTTGACGTCCAATTTACAGTGAGAGTGATAAAAAAGAGTATAAACTGCCCAAGAGCAGAGAGTAATGAATACATCATGACAGTGGGTAACGCTAAACCTCTGGATCAAGCTCTCCAGCAAGCTACAACTGAGATGATAAAGTGGCTCAAAGAAGATTATAAATTAGGGGATAACGCAGTCGGTGTTTTACTTGGTCAGTGTGTTAAATACGATATTGGTAATGTATACGATCCCGCATATACTATAATTTGTAAACTGAATAAAAAGTGGCTTAAAAGATAATGCCGAATTAAGAAAATAGAAGGAGAAAAGACATGACTTTTGAACAGCAGAGAGAAATCGTTCGGGCATTAGCCAGACAAGTCGTTGAATTGGCAACGAGTGATGAATACGAAGCCCGTCGTAAGAGATGGCGTGATGTTAATGCTTTACGTAAACCTGATCGCTTCCCTGTGTATTGCAGACCTGTTGGCGCATGGGGGGAATTGCTTACAAATGATGACCTGACTTGCACTGATCCTCTATGCCGAAGTGTAGAATATACTCTCAGGATGCACCTGATAAAACACGAAATCGGTGACGACGATCCAATTGAGCCATACTGGAGTGTAGGAGCAGTATTTGATCAGCACACTCCTCATCTATGGGGTGTTCCTATCAGGCACATATCATCAAACACTCCCGGCGGCGCATATAAATTTGATCCGCCTTTGAGAACTGAGGAAGATTTTGATAAACTGATGCTTCCTGAATATACTTACAATGAAGAAAAAACAAATAAATCATTAACCCAAATGCAGGAGTTTTTCGGTGATGCTATGGAAGTGCGTTTGACTTGCAGTTTACCATTACATCCCGGTCTTGGTGGTATAGCATCAGAACTCAGAGGATTGGATCAATTGATGTATGATATGGCTGACAGACCCGATCTAGTGCATCGCCTAATGAAGCATCTGCAAGAGGGAATTTTAAGAGTTTACAAGACTTATGAAGATTCTGGATTACTTACGCTCAATAATACAGGCGCAATGTATTGCAGTGACGCACCTAGAAAAGATGCTAAAAATATCAAACTAAATGACCTTTGGGGACATACAGAAAGTCAGGAATTTCAGGAAATATCTCCTGCCATGTGGGAAGAATTCCTGCTGTCATATCAAATACCTATTCTCGAAAAGTTCTGGCTTACTAGCTACGGATGCTGTGAAAACCTGACACGCAAAATTGATGGTGTCCTAAGAATACCAAATTTGCGGATATTCGTATCATCTGCATGGACTGACTTAGCGAAAGTGGCAGAAGCTGTCGGTAATAAATACACGATCATGTGGCGACAGAAGGCGACTGACGTTATTTTCAACGACTTAGACTCGATAAGAAAGCACCTTGAAGAAGGCATGAAAATAGTGAAAGATTGCTACGTCCAGATAGTTCTGCGTGAACTTCAAACTCTTGATGGTAAACCCAATCGTCTCAAGGAATGGGCGTCCATTGCGAAGGAGATAACTGCTAAATATGCTTGAAAATAATCACAAGGAGAAATTTATGTATAAAAAAACCGTAGCATTATTATTAGGTATTTCACTGGTTATTTGCTTTGCAATTTCAGCTATGGCAGAAGATAACGAAGTGCCTGACGTAGAATTTATTTCGCTTAACGGAACATGGAAATTTAAGCCCGATCAAAACAATGTTGGTCAAAACGAAAAATGGTTCTCAAAAGATATAGATGATTCATCATGGGAAAATATCGGCGTTCCCGGAACGTGGAACGAAGGGCAAAAAGTCAGCGTAGCTTGGGATTATGAAGGCGTCTGCTGGTATAGATACAAATTTTCTGTGCCAAATAAGTGGTTGGGAGAGAACATCAGGGTTAAATTCATGGCTGTTTACCTGATCTCTGACGTATGGCTAAATGACAAGTATCTTGGCAATCACAAAGGCGGTTATACTGCCTTCTCTTACAATATAGCTGATGCTGTAAATATCGCTGATCCATCAAATAACGTCATCAGTGTCAGAGTGGATAACACAAAAAGGGCATACCAGATACCGGGGGCATCTATTGATTGGTGGAACTGCGGTGGTATTACAAGGGACGTATTTCTTGAAAAGCTTCCGCCTGTGTATATCACGAAACTGCGCATCTCAACCGTTAAAATCAGCAAGGAAGAAGCGGTTGTTGCATTTGATTATAGCATGAAAGTTAAGCCTTCAAAACCTGCTAGAAGAATACCAGTTACAGAAGAGATAATATATAAAGGTAAGGTTATCGCATCAGCTAGCGAAGGTTCGATAAGCGGTGAAAATGTAGATTCGGGGTTTATTAGCACGTTTGTCATACAAGATCCCAAGCTTTGGAGTCCAGATACTCCAGAATTATACGAGATAAGGATCTCATGGAGTACCTTTGGTGGTCCTTTAGAGATAAAATACATCCATAAAGAAAAATTCGGCATCAGGAAGATAGAAACCAGAGGATCGGAACTATATCTCAATGACAAGAAAATCTGGCTTCAGGGCATAGCCATTCATCAGGATTATGCAGGTATGGGAAGCGCTGTCACTTACGAGGCAATGCGCAGCGACCTTGAGCGTATCAAGAACTTGAACTGCAACTTTGTGCGTCTTGGGCATTATCCCTTTGATCCAAGATATGAAGAAATCTGCGACGAGATAGGCTTGCTCGTATGGTCTGAAATACCTGTCTGGCAAAACTCCCGTGAAGAATTGTCTAACGAGCAGTTTTGGCAAGATTGGGTCAAACCGCATCTTGATGACATGATCGATCAGTATTTCAATCATCCAAGTATAATCTTCTGGAGTGTCGCTAACGAAATAAGTCAGGTTTGGAACGGGCAACCAGAACCTTCAGAGATCATTAACTACATAAAGAAAGCAACCGACTACGTCAGAGAACTTGATAAAACTCGCCTTGTAACTTATGCCTCAGCCGCATCAACAGGCGGTGGAACGTGGCAATACCTTGACGTCAATGGAAAACCCTTGCATTACGGATGGTTTCACTCAAATAATCCCTACGACATCGGACCAGAAGCTGACAAGATATACAAGGATATGCCGAATCAACCCATACTTGCCATCGAGCTTTGCGGGATGTCAGATCCTGACAATCACAAGGGTTATGGTCAAAATGAAAGATTCAGCGTAGAGTATCACGACAAACTCATGAGAGTGCTTATGCAAAACCTGATGATACGGAAAGATTTTGTCTGTGGAGTAACGCTTTGGACACTTGCTGATCTGAAAGGCGGACGTGAAAAAGGCACTTACGGTATCCTCGACAGAGAACGCCATCAGGTCAAGCATCTATATGAGACAGTGAAAAACCTCTACTCCAAAGACCCAAAAATACTGATAATTGACTCCAAGACTGACTACAAACCCGGTGAGAAGATGGAAGTTGATCTTTGGAGTTTTAACCGTACCGATAAATTAGTTTCAGGTCAGGTTAATTGGTGGATAACTAACAAAAATGGGAAGGTAGCTGAAGGCAATTTTGGCGTTATTATAGAGTCTGATTCTGCTGAAAAGCAAAAGAAAGTAACGTGGAATATACCAGATGACGCATCAGGATTCCATTCATTTTTCTGCACATTGACTGATGATAGTGGCAATCTTCTATTCGTCAACGACTATTACTTTGACGTTGGCACACCTGAAGCGCCGGGGATACTGTGGGTCAGTGTCGTTGATAAAGATGAAAAGCCAATATCAGGTGCAAACGTTGAGATTGACGGTTTCACAAGGACGACTGATGTTTTCGGTAGAGTGCCATTCCTGCTGAATACAGGCAAGTATAAAGTAAAAGCGGATGTAAATGGTAAAATTCAGGAAGTTGAAACTGATGTCAAAATCGGTGAGACTACAGAAGTGAATATAAAATACGGAGAGTAGTAAATGAAAGTAATACTTAGTCGTAAAGGTTTTGATTCTGCAAATGGGGGTTGTCCAAGTCCTATACTGCCAAATGGCAGAATGGTATCATTACCTATTCCTGTATGTAGTCAAACATGTTATAGTGGTCTACAACTTGATAGTAAAACAGCATGTGATCTATGCCTTGATAGTAAAACAACATATTATGATCTTATGCAGATGCTAGGAATGAAAAAATGGTCTAAAGAAGATACCAAATGTCATCTTGATCCAGATATCCGAGAAGACGTAAAAAGTAGAAAACCGGGTTGGAAAGCATGCTTTGGTCAATGCGACAAAGCACAAACTCACTTACATAATCAAAAAGTAACAAAAGGTGATCTATTTCTTTTCTTTGGTTGGTTCAGACATACTAGAAAATGTAATGATGGCTGGATATTTGAGGACAAGGGTTTCCATGCAATTTTTGGATATATGCAAATTGAAGAAAAAATAGATATAAATGATAAATCCAAAGAACCTCCTGACTGTATGAAAGAGCATCCTCATTTAGAAGAAAACTTTAATCACTCAAATAACTTTATTTACGTTGCAAGAGATCACTTAAGTTGGGACCAAAATTTGCCCGGTGCAGGAGTATTCAATTTTAATGAAGAACTTGTACTGACTAAGCATGGACTATCTAGATCAAAATGGTGTTTGCCTGATTTCTTCAAAGAGGATAAGATTAAGATAAGCTATCATAATGAATCAAGTTATAAAGATGGTTACTTTCAATCTGCCATGATTGGTCAGGAGTTTGTAATACAGGATAACGAGAAAGTTGAGAATTGTGCTAAGAATCTAATTAAAAAGAAGATAGTGCTATACATGTAATGCTTTATGGAAATTGTAATAGCAGATAAAACATTTGATAGCACCAATATAGCTTGAAAACTTTTCTCTCACAGCATTACATGTATAGCACTACCAAAAAGAATATAAGAAAAGGAAGTGACTCAAATGATCACCAAACTCTCAATAAGGAACTTTAAGTCTATAAAAGAACTGGATATTGACTGTGCAAGGGTGAATCTATTCATCGGTGAACCGAATACAGGGAAATCGAATATTCTTGAGGCGCTTGGGATGTTAAGTTGGTGTGGATGTAATGGGGTGTCTTTAAATGATTTTGTACGATTTCAATATACCAGCAATCTCTTTTATGATAATCTCACAAACCAGATTGTTGATGTGAATATTACTACTGAAAATATATCAATTAATATTGATTTGGGTGTTGAACCGGGAAGCAATGTTTATACAGTTTACTCTGGTCAACATATCATAGCAGAACAGGAAAGAGATAAATTATTTACAGTGGAACTCAGTCAACAAACTGACCTTAATAGCGAGAAAATTGAGGAAGTATTAAAAGAATTACGTAGAAGAGGAGTAGTCCTAAATCAGTCTATTATATTGCTTGAGAAATCAGACCGAGAGTGGTTGATACTTGATCAACGTGTTATATATTCCATCAGAGAAAGAGATAATTTTTTGGATGTATATAATTATGCTGGAAATTCAAGTGCTGGACATTCAAGCATATTAGATAAGTTTGGCAAAACTGATGATAAGGGAATACAACCAAATCTCAAGTTTATCAAATTTATCAAATTTTATCGTTACAAGCAATTAGAAGGAGATAAGTTTCCTGATAAAAGCTTATCTACGTTGGTTTACCCATACGGGTCAAATATGCTTAATCTGATAAGCACAACAGAAAAGCATAGAGAAACAATAGCTTCATTTTTTAGAGACTTCGGGTTAAAGCCAAGTATAAGACCACACGAGGATAGTATTGAATTTGAAAAAGAAGCTAAGAATGTTAATATCAACTATCCATATCTGCTTGCTTCTGACACACTCAGGAGAATGATATTTTATAATATCGCCATAGACTCCAATAAAGACTCAACTCTGGTATTTGAGGAACCGGAAGTTCATGCTTTTCCTGCTTATATAAAACGTTTTGGTGAGAAGATCGCTTTTGATGAAAGCAACCAATATTTTATCGTGACGCATAATCCCTATCTATTTCTTTCAATACTTGAAAAGACAAAAAAAGATGAGGCAAATGTCTTTATAGTTTATTCTAAAGATTATCAAACGAAGGTTAAGCGGGCAAATGATAAGGAAATATCAAAATTGATGTATGATCCATTTTTCAATATACCATCGCTACTTAGGGGAGAGAAGTGATGATTATAATTGAATGTGAAAATGATGTGGCATTATTATTTAGAATGGGATTTACCTCTGATCAGATATACGAATACGAAGTGCATAAAGGGGGTAGAAGTAGAGTTTTGCAGCTAGTTGATGAGATATTAAAGCCTACCATAACTATCATAGGGATAATTGATCAAGATATAAAAGTCAGACTCCCATCTGAATTAAAGCAATACAAAATCCAGAAAGATAGCACAAAATTTGTAAAATTAATGAAAAGGATAGATAACGAAAATAAGAGATTAATAATGATATGCCCAAATCTTGAGCATTGGTTATATGAGGTAGCCAAACGAAAGAAGATTTTACCAAGTAAGTTTAAACTGCCGGAAGACCCAAAACGATTGCATGATGATGGTTCAGAAGAAACAGAAAAGAATTTCAGGGAATTTTTGGTTGCAGTTATAAAGAAAAAAGACAGAGATATTATCAAAATGAAACAATGGATACAAGAAGCGATCCAGTAATGAAGAATCGTTTTGTATTTACAAACCCAAAATTGAACCGAACATAGGTTAGTATGTCAATTAAATATAAAAGGCGGTGACTTACATGATCAATAAATTGTCAATAAGAAACTTTAAGTCTATAAAGGAACTAGATATTGACTGCGCAAGGGTTAATCTTTTCCTTAATATGGAGGACAATTAATAAGCAAAATCTAACTATGATTCCGACAGATTCACCTTGATTTTCATACCAGTGAGATGATTGAAGACATACTGATTTTGACCCCGATGGATTTGCTTCTACTCTTGAAGGAGATTGTAGTCAGACTCAATAGATTTTTAACACTTTTTTGTCTTGAAAGCCCACCTTAAAGTGTTGTCCAGTTTTCGGGGTACATTATAGTTAATTTGATATAATTTATTTCTCAGAATTTAATGAGGAAACATATTTTGGCAGACTTATCATATTCGCGAAATTCCGGAAAGCCCCTGAATTCAGGTTCAGAAGCTGTCTATACCACACGTAACTTGTGTACATGTAAGTGCCTTTACCATACTGTGCAACAAGATAACCACCATGAAGCGGTTTTTCGTCAGGGTCGTTGCAGGATAAAAGCTCTTTATACTGCGACGACCATTTTGATGGAAAATATAAACCACGCTCCTGTATCCAATCTTTCCAATCTTCATCGGTTATCTTATTAGGAAATGTAAAAAGCAGATGATCTGATGCTAAAATGGTTATCGGTGCTTCTTCTACTGTAACCCTATCGCTGGAAAGCTCAAGTTCATACGGTGCATAATTCTTATTCCATTCATAAGTCTTATTATACATCACAATAAGATTCCCACCGTCATGCACATAATCCAATAGCCTTTGGTTACTTGCTATCAAATCCTTTCTCACTAGATATGCTCGAATGTCTAATATTATAGTATCGTAAACTGAAAGATCACCGAAGCGAAGCTCATCTGATTCCAGAGCGTTGCATCTGACATTCAACTGCTTCAAAGCCCAATCAATGGTATTATCATAGCTTTTCACGTAGCCAATGTATAGACCATCTGCCACTTTTACATCAATAACCCTGATCTTGTTTTTAGAGGTGGTTGTTTTAGTATTATAATTTACCTTAGCATTAAGAGAAAAATCTCCGGGAGAGGTGCCAGACGGAATAGTCACGTCAAACGCACAAAAAGCCTGTTGATCTTCTGTAAGAGTAAAATCTTGTCCTGTGCTTTTAACTTTCCAGTTCGGAGGCAGTGTAAGTTCTATCCTCCCATCTACTTTATTTGGCAATCGGTTGATAACATTAACCACATATCGTTTAGTTTGATCCATTGATGATACTGGTATTATGCCGATTTTTGGGAAAATATGAGCTTCTACGTCATCAACAATATCAACTGTCGCATTTGATGTAATGGATAATGGAGTATCATAGGCATTATATTGCACTATCCCTTTTATGAGCGGTTTCATGAATGAGTCATCATATAGGTGGTCTGCGTAAGGCATAGTTAATGGTGCATTTTCTGCCACTGTTACATTGAAAATACCCATTGCAGTTTCGTTATACCCTAACTGTGGGAAATCCAGACTCTCACCCTTAATAATCCATCCCTGCGGTGCTTGAAGCTGAAATTTTAGACCCTTTATAACGTTTTGTTCTTCCGTTACTCGGCGGAACGAGAAATGATTGCAGTTGGTAAGAGATACACGGGATACGAAAGTTTGTCCACGAGTAACGATATTATCATCAACCTTCACTGTCAGGTATAAATCCAGTGATTTTGCAATAGCCGACTCCAATTTTTCTTGTGCATCTATTTTATTACCTTGCAGAGATTGTATGTAACCAATAATGTCTTTTGTAATCCGATCATGCTGTATAGAGATTGCATCTTTTATAAACGGATTCAATGCCGATTTATCTGTAAGACCATCAAATAAGTCATCCAGCTTTTTCTGTGTGGGTTGGTTGGATTTAATCAGTTTGTAGTAATTATAGACAGGTCCTCGTTCTACGTTTCCGCCCATTCCCTGCGATTTGTGTAGCTTTAGACCTTCGTTTGCTATCTGTGCATAAGAGTATCCACGAAGCTGATTATATTCACCGACATTTATAGTGACGTCAGCATCATCTTTTCCACATCTAAGGAATAGCCGGTTCACTTGCCATGGCTTCAATCCATCATCAATTTGATAGGTGAATTTGCTTGCATCGCTGGCAGAGCCAAAGGCTTCCAATGCGAGGATACCAAGAGCTTGATGATTTCCATGCCCATGTATAGTATCATGGTTTGTGATGATCACGTCAGGCTTAACTTCTCTTATAATCCGCACCAGACGTTGCAGGGAATCATCATGCCCCCAGATTCTGAATGTTTCCTCAGCGCTTTTAGAATATCCAAAATCCCGTTTATTAAGGTTATATACTTCCGAACCATAAGCATCTGCCGCCGAATGAGTCTCATAAGCCCTTATGACACCGAGTTCTTCGTACAGCTCTGATCCTATTTCATTCTGTCCACCTTCGCCCCTTGTGGCATACAAAATTGCAGTTCTGACGCCAAATCGCTTACGATAATAGGATAGCGTTGCGCCATCTTCGTCATCTGGATGCGCCGCAAGGCATAGGATAGTCGTGTTGTTTGTAAGGTCAATTACAGCTTGGTTTAAGGCTGCGTCACCATACTCAATCCACGTTTCATCAGCATCTGTTCTTCCGTCACTCGGCGGAACGAGAATGGATAAATGGCATATAAACAACGAAAGAATCAGCACGTAAAACCATATTCGTTTCTGCATCAATTTACACCTTCACAATATCAATATCTCCCCATATACCAATCTTTGATCCGAGAATAACGACTACACCTTCGACACCTTTGATAGATCGGGCAAAGTTCACGCCTTTTTGTACGTCGTCTTCAGTTTTGACTACGTTACCTGTTGCAGTAGCGACAGCATCGGCAAGGGCAGTCCATTTTGATAAGATGATGACCGCATCTGCTTTCCCGAAACTCAACGAGTGTCCCACCGTTCCAGATGACGTGCAGACACCGATAGGGGTTTGTTTTGGGTCTATCCGCAAAGCAATCTTGCCAGTGAAGGGTGACTTTCCTGCATAAACTCCGACCATGCGCTCAATAGATGATTTAATGAAGTTATCTCCACCGTTTTCGACTATGAGTTGGTCACTTAAAGGAAGTAAGTCTTTTGCGACAAATTCAGCAATAGCACCTGCCACTGCCGCCATAGGTCCTACACCAGCAAAACAACCAGCCCTTGCCATGTCCCGGACAATTTCTGGTGCATTCTGCCCTACCATCATAGGCTCAAGGGTTGTCAAAAATTCCTGATCTTTAGCAATGTAATCCTTGAGTTGTTTACGATATTTATATACAGACCTATTTGCGGGTTCCATCAAATTCGTAGTTCCCGACACCAGAAGGTCAGTCTCGTCCTCTACGACTTTAACTGCTATCAGGTCATCATGTTTGACCCATTCCCTATATGTTCTTTCTTCATGTTTTAACAATTAGAGTTCTTGCCTTTGCTCTTAACTCCTCGATGTAACAGTTAGCTCTTTCCATTATGTCCTCATTCAAGAATCTATGAGGCATATCCATGTATTCATCAAGGTTGGGATATGGTCCCGAAGCGTGAGTAATAAAATTATCAGAAATATGAATATGACTATATCCATCCCATTCAACGTAATCCCAATTTGGAACGTCCACGTAAGCAGATTCGTAAAGCTCCCGGTCAACGGTTGCGTCTGCGCCGACCCATTCACCGTTAAGCATTACACAACAGTAAACGTGTATGATCACGTCAAGGCTTTTATCAAAAAGCTCGTTAATAGCAATAGCCTTTAAGGCATCCTTTTTTATGCGAAGCACCACGTAGCCAGCAGGAATACCGATTGATCTCAGCATCGCAATCTGGAGATTAGCCTTATTCGCACACATACCGCTCATTTTCATTAGCGTATCAGACGCTTTCACGTTCCAGTAATCAAAGTTGTATTTAACCTCATCACGTACCCAATTAAATATCTGAACCGCAGAATACACATCATCACCCTTGCGAGGTAATGAAAGCTCTTTTGCTATCAGGCGTATCATTGCGTTATTGGTATCACAGTATTTGGTACCAAGAAGAAACTTTTGTAGTTGTATATTTTCAATCATATAATTACTTTCTAGTTTTAACCTTTTGTCTATAATGTAAATTTATATGTATCAGCAACATCTCTATATCTTATAATAACAGAACGATTATATTTACTTGATCCCTTATCGTCAGAATAACCCTAGATTGTTGTACATACTTCATGTATTATATCATCATGTATAATCTTCGGCAAGTATTTTCCAAAACTTTATTTCTGACTTGCCTTGAATTGATCCCTGTGATATGATTTCTCTTGTATGAATCAAATATATACATTTGTTATAAGCAGGAGGTTAGCATGAAAATCGTTGATTTACAGGTTATTCCATTCCGTGTGCCAAGACAGCATTTCAGTAATGGTAAACTGCTTCCGGAGACTACCGGAATTCAAACGCTCATAAAAATAATAACTGACGAGGGCGCCGAAGGTTATTATTTGGGTGGAAGCGGACATGGTGATCAGGACGGTATGTCTAATGAGCAAAGATCGGCTATGGTGCATAGAATCAAATATATGGTTATGGGGTATGATCCTTATGACCGAGAGAAATTCTGGCATTGGATGTGGGTAGCAAACGTAGAAGAGAACCTCCTAAGCGTGCTTGACATGGTTTTGTGGGACCTTCAGGCACGTACTTTCGGAGTGCCGGTATATAAGCTTCTTGGTGGATGTCGTGATAGAGTAAAGGCTTATGCAAGCACTTATCCAAACATGGGTACTCCTGATGAATATGCAGAACATGCTTTTTACTGCAAATCAAAAGGATACAGCCATTATAAGATACATCCCTATTATTTCTGGGATCCCATCAAGAAACAGCCAGATCCCGGTCGTCCATCACATATTGATCAGGATATTGAGGTATGCAGGGCAGTACGTGCGAGAGTTGGCGATGACATGGTTCTCAGCTTTGACCCATGGGGAACCTATCGCACTTATGAAGAGGCTTTTCGGGTTGGTCGTGAACTGGAAAGGCTAAATTTTTATTGGTATGAGCATCCTATGTCTGAGTATCGTGTATCAGCTTATGAAAAGCTTTGTCGTGAGTTGACTATACCAATTCTATCCCCTGAGATAGCCGCTGGCAGTATATATACACGTGCAGATTGGATTATGCGCGGAGCTTCAGACATGAGCAGGATTGATGTACTTCGTGGTGGAATAACCGGTGTCAAAAAGATGGTGTCTGTTTGTGAAGCTTACGGAGTCAAATGCGAGATACACATGAGTGGCTTTGCTAACTTACAGATGCTTGGTGCTACTAGCGAAGATGTATGTGAGTATTATGAAAAAGGTCTCTTAGCTCCCGGTATTGATTGCGAAACTTCCCCACCTTATTTGAAAGAGGTATGTGATCCATTAGACAGCGAAGGATATGTTCGAGTGCCGCAAGAACCCGGTATGGGATACAAGATCAATTGGGATTATATAGAAGGGAATAAGGTAGCTTCATAAACAAGAATGCTTGGTCATATCAAACTTGATTAAATGGGAGAGAGAATAAATGAGTATGGTTTTACGCGGCATATTTCCAGTATTACAAACACCTTTAACACGAGACGGTGAACTTGATATAAAAAGTCTGAAAAGAGAGGTGAATTTCTGTATTCAGGCAGGTGCGCATGGCTTAGTCTATCCAGTATTGGGCAGTGAGTTCCAATTCCTGACAGAGAGCGAACGCCACCAATTAGTTGAGGTAGTAGTCAGTGAAGCAAATCGTCGGTTGCCCGTTGTAGTAGGGGTTGCTGGTCAAAACAAAGCAGAAGCAGTAATACACGCAAAACATGCGGAACAGGTGAAGGCGGATGCAGTGATTGCTTTGCCACCTTCGTCTGGAACATTAGAAGAGCTCAAAGGCTACTATGAAGCAATCGCACAAACAGCACAACGACCAGTGTTTATACAACATACTCATGCTGGCATGGATATATTATTTTTGAAGCAACTTTTAGACGAGATAGAATTCATAAGTTATGTTAAAGAGGAAAGTCATCCAAGCGCCCATCAGATAAGTTCTGTGCTTGAAAAAGCTGGAAGTTCCTGTTTAGGAGTATTCGGCGGAGCGCATGGAAGATGGATGCTTTCTGAATTGCATCGTGGTGCAAATGGTTTTATGCCAGCAGTTGAAGCAATTGACGTGCATGTGCAAATATGGGATGCGTATCAATCAGGAGATGAGGCAGGCGCCCGCAAGATATTCAATTGTTTATTGCCATTGATTAACTTGATCTCTATACTGGGTTTGTGTGTTTGTAAGGAAGTTTTAATAATGCGTGGTGTATTTGAGAGTGCAGTTATGCGCATGCCTGAGACAGTATCGCTTGATGCAGAAGACAAAAGAGAGTTAGAGATCATCATAGAGGGTCTGAAACCTCTTTTCCGAGTACCAAAAATTATTTAATATATTAGACTTTAGAGAGGAATGATTATGCAAATCAAGCTTAACATTCTATCCGAAGAGCAAATAAAAGAAATAGCTCAAGATGCCTATAGAGCGATTAAAGAGGTTGGTGTATTAGTTCAGAACGAAGAGGCTGAAAACCTGCTTTTAAGTTATGGCGCCAAAATACTGAACTCGAACAGAATATCAATTCCAGAAGAGATGATTGAAAAAGCTCTATCTACAGTTCCATCTTCCATAAAGCTCTATGATAGAGATAAGAAGCTCTGTATGAATCTTGAAGGAGATTATGTTCACTTTAACCCGGGATCTGTTGCTATAAACATATTGGTTGATAACGATAAGGTTCGTAAACCAACTGTCAATGATTATATTGAATTCACTAAGATCGTTGAAAAACTAGAGCATATAGACGCCCAAAGTACTGCGATGAAACCAATAGACGTTCCAGAAGAAATTTCTGACCTTTATAGGTTGTTTATCGCACTTCAGTATTGTACCAAACCGGTAATCACAGGTACTTTTGGAGAGTATGGTTTCGAGTTCATGAAAGAAATGCTTATAGTGATCAGGGATTCTAAAGAAGAGCTAAGAAAATACCCATTAGCCATCTTTGACTGCTGTCCTTCGCCCGGATTACGTTGGGAGAAACCCAGATGTCAGGACCTAATAGAGTGTGCTAGACTTGGCATACCATCGGAGTTAATATCCATGCCACAACCGGGATTAACCTCCTCAATAACGCTTTATGACAGTCTTGTTCAGCATGCTGCTGAGACACTTTCAGGAATAGTTATTGCGCAACTAGCCAGTTCTGGCGCTCCAGTGATATATGGTGGCTCTCCGATAATGACAAACCTAAAGACTGCAACTGCTCCTGCGCTTTTAGGGGATAGCAATACTCACAAGATAGACTGTGCTTATGCTCAGATTGGCAAGTTCTTTGGTCTTCCAACTCATAGCTATATGGGACTTACTGATTCAAAGCTTCTTGACTTTCAAGCAGGCGCTGAAACCAATAACGGAATAATCCTTGCGGCACTGGCTGGTATTAACAATGTGTCTGGTCCGGGCATGTTAGATTGTGAGTCATGCCAGAGTATAGAGAAACTGATAATTGATAATGAGTATTGTGGAAGCGCCAAGCAATTCATTAAAGAAATAAAGAGGAGAAATGACCCTCTTGAACCATTGAGATACCTTACAACTCCGGGTGTAATTTCAGACCCGGAGCATACTGTGCAATGGTTAGAGGAAGAACATTTTGAACCCAGTAAAGTAATCTATCGAAATGTGCTACCAGAGAAGCCCATGAATGGTAAAGCAGTTTCAGTGGAGAAATTGAACATATTTCAGAGAGCAAAAGAAAAGGCTAAAGAACTCTTAGCCAGCTATGAACTTCAGCCTTTGGAGACAGATAAGCTTGAATATTTGAGAGAGATAGTGAATTCTGCTAACAAAAAGTTTTTCATGTAGAGATAAAACCATAGGATTTATATAACCAACTCTCGATTAAATATGTATAAATACCTGTCTGCACCAATAAAGCCAGTTATGATGTAACGTACTAGTGTAATCTATCATGCCAGCATTGTAGAATTTCAGGTTAATAGTAATGAAATATAATAGACATCAATACATAGAATTGATGACCTTTGGTCACATTGAACGGCAGATGTTTGTGGAGCTTTTCGGTCCACTCATTGGATTAGATGAAGAATGGCGATCTCAAGGTGCAACGCAGGATGAAATTGATATGATCACCTTCGACTGGGATTATGTGCCAACAACAGGTTGCGGGGGCAACACTGGTCCGATAGGTGGACTCAAAGCTCAGACTATTGAAGAAAATGATGAATATATAATTCAGAAAGATTATCTTGGTCGAACAGTGAAGCTGATCAAATCAATTGCAACTATCGCTTTACCTCTTGATTTTCCAGTGAAAAATGTGGATGATTGGCTAAAATTCAAGCCGATGTTTGAATTTCGTGAGGATCGCATCAATTGGGATGCTGTCGAGTCTGCAAAGAAGTCTCAAGCGAATGGTGTTCTCGTTGTTGCAGGTATCCCCGGAGGATTTGATATACCAAGAGAACTGATGGGTGAAGTGATTGCCTGCACAGCATATTATGAACAGCCTGAGCTTATGCACGATATCTTGCAGACGATGAATGATACGTCTTACAAAGTCCTTGAGCGTATCAGTGACAAGCTGATCATTGATCAACTTTCTGTTCATGAAGATTTAGCGGGGAAATCCGGTCCACTTGTCGGACCCAAGCAGGTAATTGAATTCATCAAACCGTACTACCGTAGAATATGGGATATGCTCAATGTTAAAGGTACAAAAATATTTCAGCAGGACAGCGATGGAAATATGAACGCTGTCATTGATGCTTTCTTAGAATGTGGATTAACAGTTATGTTCCCAATGGAACCAGCCGCAGGGATGGATATTGTCAAAATACGAAAGAAATACGGAAATCGTCTTGCTATGTTGGGGGGCATTGACAAGCATGTTCTGCGCTCATCTAAAGAAGCTATTAGAAAAGAATTAGAATATAAGATGCAATCGCTTATGCGTAATGGTGGTATGGTTTTTGGTCTGGATCATCGTATACCGAATGGCACACCAATAGAAAATTATCGCTACTACGTTGATCTGGGACGTGAGATACTCGGATTACCGCCAAGAGATAAGAATAGTAAGGGCTGGCAAAGGATGGCTTTTTAATCCATGTTCTGTTGACCCCAAAGTATTGACAGTTATCTGCATCTTTGGTATACTTTAAATGCTTTCAAAATTTTTGTAGAGTATACGATTTTCAGAGATAAAATATCGCAAGGGCAGTGAACTATGAGGCTTTCCATCAGACCACGACCAGCCGTGATCGTAAGACCTGAAATCAGAGCGATCAGACCTCCCAGTGAATACATTGACATTCTATCCAAAAACGAATCAGAATTCAGACAATACATCGCAGAGCTAGAATCAGACCCAACGTTCAGCCGTATGCAAAAAGATGGGATCGTGAGTAAAGTCGGCTTCAAAGGTCGTATACCATCACACGTATATCAGGAGTTTCAGGATAAGCAGTTCATGCAATTCCTGAATGAATACAGTATAACTAACAAGGCGGGATGGGAGTCGGATTTTTTCGATAAGAAAGCACTGCGTAAAGTTAAAGAAATTTCTGCACAATACAAAGTTCCACGCGGTGATCTAGTCAAGGCACTTGAATACTGCAAACACCTTCAGCTTTCGTGGGACGGTAAAGAAGAGGAAGATTTTACTGCTCAATTCAGCCTTGATGACCCTGAAAGCTTTCATCAGGTAGAAGATACTGACGCTTTGAATACTACGGGTGAGACTGTTGTTGAACTTGCAGAACTTATTGAGGAGAATGGAATATCAGAGCGGGACTTTGTTAAATATTTTTTGTCAGGAAACGTAGAGCCTTTTGATATTGCCCGTGATCTTGAACTCGACCTTGATACTGTGGGGGAGATAATTGATACGGTCGAGAAGGTAAATATCGTCAATTCGATGCAGGTCAACGTTGTTGAACGACAGGAAAATATATCCAGCAATGTGATACAGACAGTGGCGGTAATCAAGAGACTGAATAATCCACCAAGAGCAGAGATACAGATAGATGCAGACAAGGAATATAGCTTTCATTATAATATAGAGGATAAAGATGGTCTGGGTGTTGATGAATCAAGCCTAATTGACAAATTGAGGATGATTAATCAGCGTAGAAGCCTGACTTTTCGGATTATTCAGTTTATATATAAATACCAGTATCCATATTTCGTAAGCGTAAACCCATGTTATCTCAGACCCTTGAGTCAGGCACAACTTGCCAGAGAAGTCGGTGAACACGAGTCAACCATCAGTCGAATACTTCGTAATAAACATCTGGAAACTGATGAAGGTACTATACCTATCAGATTCTTTTGCCAGAGCAAACAGGATATTATAAAACGAATCATACAGGTTCGTGAGCAAGAAGAACTAAAATCGGGCAATAGAGATAAACCGTTCAGTGACGCTGAGATTGCTGAAATTCTTGAAAAAGAGTATGGCGTAAAAGTCAGTCGAAGAACTGTGACGTATTACAGAAATAAGACAAAGGAATCGCCAAAGTTTTATAAGCGTAAAAAGATGAGAAAGAATGAGAATCCATAATTTGGACACGCATCAACTTAAGGGATTTAACCCCAGAGGGGTGTCATATTTATAGAAAATAAGCAAACACAAATCCATAGCTCCGAAGGAGCGATATATTTGATTCGATTAAAAGATTGAAGATTAATAGTGGTCAACCATATTAATTTTAATATTTAATATTACACGGATTGACACAGATGCGACGGATTTTCACAGATTTTGTTAATGATTAATAAGAATTTTGTCTTATGTAAAACTAAAAGTCATGGATTATTAATCATTAATCACTATTTTAATCCGTATTGATCCGTCTTATCCGTGTTAATCCGTGTAACCTAAATAATTAATCTGGTTAAGCAGTAGTTTTCAATCTTCTAATCTTCAATCTTCTAATTGATTCTATATATGTCGCTCCGCTGGAGCTTTGCATATTTTGGTTTTTACGTTTCTATAAATATATCACCCCTCTGGGGTTTAGGAAATGACATTTCACGTTGAAAACTCTTTATATATTAAGTTTATACACATGGGACACTCTGAGGCATGTCCTGTTCATAAAACCACTAAGAAGATTGCCCATAAACATTGGCTTTGAAATACATTCGAAAAATCTCAGAGATAAAATAAGAATTCGTGAAATTCGTACATTTGTGTAATTTGTGATAAGAGTTTTATTATATTCCCTTGTGTATAAAAGATTTCTGTAAACCTCATCTCGTCTTAATTAAAAAAAAATTGACGAGGGGTTTGAAAAATGCCAAAACAAGATTTACGAGATACGACACCATCTGAAGATAGCGAAATATATATTCAGGAAGGCAAGCCGGGCAACCCTGAAGCTAGAGACCAGTGGAGACTTGGCAACCTTTATGCTGAGTCTATGGTCTATGAGTATGCAGTTGACGCCTATAAACGAGCGATCAATCTTGATCCTGAATATGCAAGCGCACACCATAATCTCGGCGCAGTATATTACAAGATGGGGCTTTTTGATGAGGCTCAGGATGAGATAAAAACCGCAATTCAAATTCGTCCTGATGTACCACTGTTTCATTATACGCTTGGGCTTGTTTGGAATGATGATAAGAAGATACCTGAGTGCATTGAAAGCTTCAGCAAAGCGATTTCTTTTGATCCGAATTACGTCGAAGCCTATTATCGTCGTGGAAAAGCATATTTCTATATCGGTGATTTTGAAAAAGCAGGTTATGATTTTGAGCAAGTAGTGAGAATAGACATTACATTTCGAGATGCTTTCCACGATCTTGGAGTTGTATATATTTCACTCAAGAGATGGGATGACGCACAGGAGACATTCCAAAAGCAACTCAACCTCAAGCCAGATGACTCTGATGCTATCTATCACATAGCATTGATAGATTCAGAAGGCAGAAGCGATTATGCACAAGCAATAGAAAAACTCCAGAAAGTCCTGAATATCGAGCCAGAGCATTTAAAGGCAAGGTTTCATCTAGCTTTGCTTTATGCACGCAACAGATACAGGCAGTCCGAATATCGAGAGGAAGCAATAAACCAACTCCTAAAATTGTTAGAAATATATGAGGAAATACCGGATTTTGAGGATATACATACTGCATATTTCTTGCTAGGTGGACTTTATGATGATGATCCTGACGATATAGACCTTGCAATTAATGCTTATGAGAAAGGTTTAGAATTAACGGATTGGTCTGCCGAAGCTCACAACAATCTCGGTGTATTATATTCTCAAAAAGGTTTGACTGATAAGGCTATAAAGGAGTTTAGAGAAGCCATAAAACTTGACCCCGACTATGCAAGTCCTTATTATAATCTTGCAAAGGTTTACTTCTATCAGCGTAATGAGGAGATAGTCAAGGATTTTCAACAGTGGATTGACGAAGTGGCAGAAGATTCTGCAAAGATATTTTTTAATCTTTCCCTTGCATTAATGGACATTGGGCGTGCTGAAGCTTGCGAGAGTATATACTCAAAGGCACACAGGATAAAAAATCTAATCGGTGTTGCTGGCTCCAAACTCAGGCGTGTAAGTAGAGAAGTCGAAGGTGATACGAGTAAGAATATAATGGAAGTCCTATCGGATCAAGAAAAATGCTACGATGAAATGGTAAGCCTGCTGGGAGCTTTGAAGAATGAAAGTCTTGTTCTGGATATGGTTGACGTAAACTCTATCATTCAATCTGTCGTATCTCAGACAGGCTTTAGACCCGATAATCAAGGCTATTTATGTTCTGGAAATACAAATTGCGTTCTGGAATTATCAGACAATCTCCCTAAGATCAAAGGTGATGTCCGAAAGCTAAAGGAAGCGTTTAACAACGTGATCATCAATGCAATAGAGGCAATGAAAGAGCGTGGTTCGTTATTTATATCAACCCTGTATTCTGATATTACGTCAAGCGTTGAGATCGCCTTTCGAGACACAGGAGTCGGTATTCCAACCAGGGACCTTGACAACATATTTAAACCCGGATATACTACTAAGGAATTTGGCAGTGGATTTGGCTTGAGTATAGTCAACAGGATAATACGAGACCACAAGGGTAGTATCCACGTTTCCAGCCGTGAAGGTGAAGGTACGGAGATCAGGGTTCACATCGCCGTCAATCTCGAATTGGCACCAATTCAAACAAGCCTTCGTATGAGACCCGTCATTTACGAAGACCCCAGCAAATTGATCTCCACTGAAGTTGACCAAATAGTTGACATTTAAGAAAGGCATAGATGAAGATTATTTCATTTTGCATAGTTATCATTATATTCATTGCAACTGTAAGCTATAGCGCACCTCCGAACCCAAAGCTTTTTTTTAATTACAATGACAAAGACCCATTGAATCCCAAGATGAGCATTTCACGTTCCGCCGTGCAACGGAAGAACAGAGCAAATATCGCTCAGATGCAGATACTCGATCCTGATGTTCCTAGAAAGAATTACGCTCAACAACCAGATGGGATCGAGTACGTTCTTGTTCTCCGTATTGATTTCTCTGATCAGCCGGGGAAGAAACCTGCGTCAACTTTTGATGACGCCATTTTTGGCAAAAAAGGAACTTCGATGTATCTATATTATGATGAGGTTTCTTATGGTCAGATGCAAATTCTTCCCGGATACCTCAATGGTGTAATGCCGAAAGGTAATAACTGGTATCGGGCAAGCAAGAAGATGTCATATTATGGCGCCGGGAACATAGCGACTGATAGATACAGAGAATTATCACAGGAAGCTTGTACTCTTGCTGATACTGATGTTGATTTTTCTAAATATGATAGAGACAATGATGGATTCATAGATCACCTTATTATCATACATTCAGGTAATGATGAAGCTTCTACTGGGGTATCGAATGATCTATGGTCAGCGACGATTGATTCAGTTCCCGGTGTCTATGATGGAAAACGTATTATGTCCGCAATGATAGTTTCAGAAGACCCCGATGATAATCGAATAAATATCGGTATCTATTGCCACGAGTTTTTTCATGAGTTCGGTGCGCCTGACCTTTATGCGTTTGATTATCCTGTTGGATACTGGTGCCTGATGGGCAGGTTTGGTCCTTACCTCGATAACGGACAGCATCCCGCTCATATTAGCAGTTATCTAAAATGGGACTTTGACGCAGACAGGTCTAATGGTATTCGTGGATGGTTGGAACCGATTGATCTTAAAAATGATGGAACTTACTCAGTTGATGCTCTGGAACTACCTTCTAAAAAACATACGTACAAAGTTGATATACCGGGAAAGGACGGAAAAGAGTATTTCTTGATCGAAAATAGAAACAATAAAGCAGGATCAATATATGACACCTATCTGCCAGAATCTGGTATTTTAATATGGCACATAGATGAAAATCAGCCAAAATCATTCAGCTATCCACATAGAGCTTACGTGGAAGACCCAAATGACCCAGATCGTGAATCCAATAGACAACCGACTTCAGGGGCGGGGTATTCAGCAGAAGATAGGCAGACAGAATTCACTCCCTCTACAAATCCAAATAGTAATGCAAATGATGACACTTACAGCGGGATCATAATTACAGACATAGGATCAAGAGGCACCACGATGAATTTCAGCCTGTTTCTGGGTGATACTTACGAACCAAATAATAGCATCGCTCAAGCTTATGGTCCGCTTGGGTTTGGTAAAAGATATATGTCTTTTATTTGGTATCAGAACGATTTGGATTTTTATTATTTCCGGGTTGAAGCAAACACAATAAATACAATATATCTGAAAAATATCCTTGACGGAATTGATTATGAGTTGAAGGTCTATGATGAACAAGGAAAAATGTTATTTACGACTAACGAATCAGGGCAATCAACGAGAAAGATAAGCTTTAATACAAACAAATCTGCGGTTTACTATGTAGCAGTCACTTCGGATTCTGGGTTTAGCCCAAGTCAGTATTATTATTTAACCGTAGACTCAGCCCCGGTTAATCTTACACCGGGTATGATTTCATTCTTAAAAGTTTATCCAAACCCCGGACCCGATATAAACAATAAGATAACTTTTGAATACAGGCTTCTGGAACCCATGAATAAACTTACACTTGACATATATACACAAAACGGAGTATTAATTTATACTCAAAGTATGGATACGGTAAGTCGTAGTAGTAAGATTGACTGGGATACCAGTGGCTCAAAATTATCCAGCGGAGTCTATGTTTACGTTCTAAAGATAGAGACTGATGGAAAAACTGAAGCAAAAACAGGCAAGATTGCAATATTAAATTGAAAGTGTTGCCGTAATTTTGATTCACACAACATAGAAAAGGAGTAATATATATATGAGTTCTTTGAATCCATTAGCTGTTGAGCTTAATGACACGATAAAAAAAAATAATGAAAATTTATTTAACATGCTGTCACAATTTGGTCAGCGCATATATTTTCCAAAAGGAATATTGAGCCAGAGCGCAGAGGCTAAAGCACAGGCGAATAAAACGAATGCAACCATTGGTATTGCCACCGAAAAAGGTATACCAATGCACTTGCCGTCAATTCAAAAGCACATCAGTGATATTGCACCCAAAGATTCTTTTGACTATGCCCCTGCGGCAGGAAGACCTGATCTCAGGACTGCATGGCATAAAAAAGTACTGGAAGATAATCCATCTCTACGTGATAAAAGCTTGAGCAGTCCAATCGTTACTAATGGTCTGACTCATGGTCTAAGTATCACTGCTGATCTTTTTGTCAATTCTGGAGATCAGGTTTTAGTCGCTGACAAAGTTTGGGATAACTATCCGTTGATTTTTGGTACTCGATACGGTGCTGAACTGAGTATGTATCCGCTTTATAACGAAAAAGGTGGATTTAATACAACAGAATTCCGTAAGGCGTTGACAAAATCGGCAGAATTATCTCACGTTCCGCCAAATCCCCCCGCTCTCGTTCCGCCGAGTAACGGAAGAACAGAAAAAAAAGTATTGACTATATTGAATTTTCCAAACAATCCAACAGGTTATACAATCACACTGGCAGAGGCAAAAGAGATCGCAAAAGCAATTTATGACGTTGCAGATTCTGGATGTAACGTTATCGCTGTATGTGATGACGCATATTTTGGATTGTTCTATGAAGAAGAAACTCTTAAAGAGTCAATAGCTGGCTATTTAACAGGATTACATCCCGGAGTTCTTACAGTAAAGATTGACGGCGCATCTAAAGAGGAATACGCATGGGGATTCAGGATAGGGTTCATCAGCTTTGGATTAGGTGATCGCAATGGAGAAGAACAAGTTTTTTCTGCTATGGAACGCAAGGTCATGGGTTGTATAAGAAGCAGTATATCCAACTGCGCAAACCTATCGCAAACTCTTGTTCTTGAAGCTTTGAAATCCCCCACTATTGCAGAGGAAAAGGCAAAGAAGGCTGAGGTTCTTAAAGTACGTGCATTAAAAGTCAAAGAAATACTCGGTAAAGATAAGTATGCAGATGCTTGGAATTACTATCCGTTTAACTCTGGATATTTCATGTGTCTGCAATTGAAAACAGTTGATCCTGAGAGTCTTAGAGTCCACTTGCTCAAAAAGTATGGTGTTGGAGTCATTGCAATCGGAGGGCAGGATATAAGGGTTGCTTTCTCATCGGTTGAGGAGCAAGACATAGAGGGTCTGTTCGATACTATATACGCCGGAATCAAGGATTTATCTTGACGTATTATCTATATGAATGATATAATTTCAGGTTATGCTTTTGTGAGCAAACTCTAAAATATAAGGCATAGTTCATAAATAAGGAACACCAAGCTAATTAAAAATTAGGAATTAAACCATAGATAAACACAGATTTTTATTTTTTATATCAGTGTGAATCTGTGTTCATCTGTGGTTTTATATTAACACATTATTGAAATGATTTAAAAGGAGAATTTGTTTGATGAATTATCTTGCAGAAAGAATGAGCAGACTTGGTACTGAGACAGCCTTTGATGTATTGGTGAAGGCAAATAAATTGGAGGCAGAAGGGCATAACATTGCGCACATGGAGATAGGTGACTTGAGTTTTGATACCCCACAAAATATATGTGACGCCGCTGTCAAAGCTATAAAAGACGGTCATACACACTATGGACCCTCTGCTGGTTATCCCGCATTAAGAGAGGCTATTGCAGAATATATATCAAAAACCAGAAAGATTGATGTTAATATAAATGAAATAGTCGTTACACCCGGCGCTAAACCTATAATGTTCTTTGGTATAATGACTTGCGTTAATGAAGGTGACGAAGTTATATATCCCAATCCGGGTTTCCCGATATATGAATCTGTAATAAACTTTATTGGGGCAAAGCCTGTGCCTGTTCCGTTGTTAGAATCGGTAGATTTCAGGTTCGATATTCAGAAACTCATTGATAGCGTTACACCGAAAACAAAGATGATTATTATAAACTCACCGCATAACCCCACCGGTGGTATGCTTCTGAAAAGCGATCTTGAAGTCATTGCTGATTTGGCTATCAAGAACAATATCATAGTGCTTTCTGATGAAGTTTATAGCCAGATAATATACGATAACGCAAAGCACGAGAGCATTTCATCTCTACCCGGAATGAAAGAGCGTACAATCATCATTGAAGGATTCTCAAAGACTTATGCAATGACCGGATGGAGATTGGGCTACGGGGTTATGCCGACTCAAATAGCTGAACAGATAACAAAACTCATGGTAAACTCCAATTCTTGCACAGCGGGAATCATCCAGATGGCTGGTCTTGAAGCGTTGAAAGGTCCACAGGACAGCGTTGGAAAGATGGTTGCTGAACTAAAACGCCGAAGGGATACCGTAGTTGATGGTCTCAATGCTATCGAAGGCATTTCCTGCAAAAGACCACTTGGTGCTTTCTACGTTTTTCCGAACGTATCAAAAGTGCCAATGAGCTTTGAAGAATTGCCTGATTATCTGTTGTATAAATTTGGTGTTGCTACTCTATCAGGAACAGCTTTTGGCAAATACGGAGCCGGTTATTTGAGATTATCTTATGCCGGATCAATGGAGAGCACAAAAAAGGCTTTGGTTCGTATGAATGATGCTGTGTCAAGTTTGAAGAAATAATATTTGTTTAAACACCAAGACACGAAGAACACTAAGAACGCAAAGCAATATATATAAAATAATCTTTGTGATTTTTGTGTCCTTAGTGTTGCTATCGGTAAATAAACTACATTTTGTCATTCCCGTGAAAACGGAAATCCATTCTTTATTCATGCGGTTTTATGGATTTCCACTTTCGTGGGAATGACATTAAAGACTTACCGATAGAGCCACTTAGTGTCTTTGTGTTTAAATTGTTGACAGTATCATAAACAAATATAAAGGAACTGAAAATGAAAGGAATTGAATTTGTAGTAGATGATAAGGGAAAGAAAAAAGCTGTCCTTATCGATCTTTTAGAATGGGGAGAATTATGGGAAGATTTTTATGATGTTTTAATATCTGAATCTCGAAAAAATGAACCGAAAGTATCGTGATGAGCGTTTAATCGCAACAGAATTGATAAGGCAGATAAACTATGGTCGCTCAATTTATAGCAGTGTGTAGTAGATTAAAATGGTCAAACATTTTAACAAAATCACCATATTTTATCCTTTGTGATAATTCTGGTTCTAACAAAGCTTGTAAAATCAAACTTGTCTGCTGAAAAGCATTTAACTTACGAAAGTTTCTGAGAAACTGATAAAAACCTATGTATCCCGGCAAATTGTGTTTGTTGATTCCTCGAAACACTACTAAAAAAGGACGTAACAAAGAAAACTCGTTCTCTGAACCATTCTCATGAACTTCTCCTCGTGCATATTCTTTTTGTGAGTGATTCACATATTCATGAGTGTATCCAACTAATGCTTGGTAACTCTTAGCTGAATCTGTATAGATTCTGCTACCAGCTTTGACTGCGATCTCTGCTGACTTTTGAACTGTCTGAGATGTGAAATCTTTGACTACATGAAACAATCTATAGCCTGCACGAGATACCCAAGCAATGATAGCTGGAGAATCTTTTTCATAGTGTCCTCTACCAGGTGGTTGTTTCTTTCCACGACTGCGTGGTGTATGATTTAATTCTTTAGAACCACCTGTTTTGCTTTGTCCTTTGTTACCGGATGTTTGATAGATTTCATCTGCTTCTATTACTCCATCAAGCTGGCGATGGACTTCATAAGATATGGCAGCATTTCTGAACTTCCAGCACCAGTGATAAGTAGTTCGTATGTGAATACCAAGCTCTCGACAGATACGTCTGCTACTACAAGAGATGCACATTAAGAATACAGCAAACACCAATAGCTTCAAAGATAGCTTGCACCCATGTAATGGGGTATTTGTTAAGTCATTGAATGTATGGTGACAGTCTTTACACATATGCCGTTTGATTCCAGGTCGTCTATGGTGATTACCCCATGGAGCGATTTCATATTTATGGCATCTTGGACATTGTAGTTTCTTGTCTTTCCAACGTAGAAAATGGATGTATTTGTTGCATAAATGTTCATTGAAAAGCTGATGTAGATATGTGATAATATCCATTGGGTTTCTCCTCTCTTTTGTTTTATTGTATACATGTAGTTAGTCCATACAATAAACGAGGAGATACCCTTTAAGTCATACTACACATTGTTATAAATTGAGCGACTATGGTTATAACCCAAATATCGCAAGACTTCAAAGAATTCTTGAAATTACTGAACTCACACAAAGGAAGTGATGGTTATGGCTCGATCAATTGAAGAAATAAGCCCACAAGAAAACCTGATAGAGTTATTAAAGCTATTTCCTCGTCAAGGTGAATGGACAGAATCTGATTATTTCAAACTGCCTGAAACTAACAGGATAATAGAACTATCCGAAGGGAGGCTTATCATTACACCAGCACCGACAACAAAACATCAAAGAATTTCAAGTAAGTTATATCTATTAATTGGAAATTTCGTATCGTCAAAAAATCTAGGTGAAGCATGTTATTCACCATTGGATGTCAGATTGTGGGAAGGAACTATCAGACAACCAGATATAGTTTTTACGAGCAATGAACACCTTGACAGAATTACAGAAAGGTACTGGGGTGTGCCTGACCTTGCGATAGAGATATTATCCGAAAGCACAGCAAAAGAGGACAGAGTAAACAAGTTTTTTGAATACTTACAGGCTGGTATATTAGAATACTGGATCGTTGATCCGGAAGCAAAAACAATTGACGTTTACACTTTGATAAAAGGCGCTTATGTTTCTTACGGTAGATGGGAAATTGGTGAAAATGCTAAGTCAAAACTGCTAGTCGGTTTTGAAGTCAGCATTGATGAAATTATGGGATAAAGTTATTAATTCAATTGGTATTACCTATGGAGTTACACAATGAGTAAAGCTCAAGTGATCGTGCCTGCTTCAACCACAAACCTTGGTCCGGGATTTGATGTTCTAGGTATGGCATTGAATCTCTATAACACTTTCGAGATAGAGACAAGCGATAAATTAAATATAGAAGTCGAGGGTGAGGGTTCTGATATTCTTTCAAGAGATGAAAGCAATCTGGTGTATCAATCTGCAAAAAGGCTTTTTGATAGTATAGGTGAAAAAATCCCACCTCTTAACATTAGGATCATAAACAACATTCCTCTTGCTCGTGGACTGGGAAGCAGTGGAACAGCTATAATAGGCGGATTGATGTCCGCAAATTCAATAGCGGGCAATCCTCTGACACTTCAGCAGATACTGAATCTTGCGGCGGAAATGGATGGACATCCTGATAATGTCTCTGCTTCCATGTTTGGTGGTGTAACTATCGCTTCCTTGACGGAAAATAGTGTGGCGTATATGAAGATTATCCCACCGAAACCTTTGACCGTTGTGGTAGTCGTTCCAGACTTTCACATTATGACTAGCAAGGCAAGAAAGCTTCTTCCAAAAACTATTGACTTACCAACAGCGGTATTTAACATAAGTAGAGTTTCACTTCTGGTAGCCGCTCTGGCAACTGGTGATTATAGCCTTTTTAGCATATCAATGGATGATAAACTTCATCAGCCATACAGAGCCGAATTAATACCGGGGATATATGATGTATTTGATTCAGCAAAATCAGTTTGCGATAATGTTGCAGTTGCCATAAGTGGTGCAGGTTCTGCAATAGCGGCGTTTTGTTATGATACCAATAACCAGGCAGTTGGAGAAAGCATGAAAAAAGCGTTTCTAAGGCATAACGTCAACAGTTACGTCTTGATCTTGGATATTGATAAGGAAGGAGCTAAAGTGTCCAGTTTTTAGTTTTTAGTTTTTAGTTTTCAATTCACTGAGATACGTCGTAAACTAACTGAGTGAACTATCCGTACATCTATGACACAATTTTGGTAATTGCAAGCATATCCTTTATGGGAAAAAAATGGCAGATTTAATTGTCTAAGAGCGTGTCTGAAAAGTCCATTTATGGGTCAATTGGTTGAGCACTGATTGCCAAACGACGTACCATCAGACGAATCATAGCGACGTAAACCATCGCTTCACTGGTCTCTGGCAACACTTCGTAATCTTTACTTAAGCGACGGTGAAAACTAAGCCATGCTAATGTACGTTCTACTACCCAACGATGTGGCAATACTTGGAAGCCTTAAAATGCAATACAATTGGTGAATTTTGGGAGAAGATGAAATCCGAAAAAAATGGCAAAAAGTATCGAAATTAGAATTCAACGAACAGAAGGAAATGAGGATCTTACTTTGCCGAAATATATGAGTTCTGGTGCATCGGGAATGGACCTTTTTGCGGCAGTAACAGAACCTGTTACAATCCAGCCTAAAGAGTTTGGATTGATCCCTCTGGGTATAAAAATTGCAGTACCAGACGGTTTTGAGGCGCAGGTAAGACCAAGAAGCGGACTTTCGGTTAAGTATGGCATAGGTATGCTCAACAGCCCGGGAACAATAGATTCTGACTATCGTGGTGAGGTTAAAGTTATACTCTTTAACTTTGGTAAAGAATCATTTATAATCAATAGAGGTGATCGTATTGCTCAAATGGTTATATCTGCTGTTGTAAAAGCTACACTTATTGAGCAAGATTGCCTTGATGACACGTCACGAAGTGAAGGCGGTTTTGGGCATACGGGAAGGTAGTAAAGGATGAAATGCGATTAGAAGATTGAAATATTTCCATCAAGTATTGATAATGGATGAGCATTAGTAATTATCGGAATTAATACAATTTAATACCAAGAACTCTTAAAAGAAATTGGAGGTACATCTTTGTATACAAAACTTACGGATGTAAAGCTGAAAACTGGTGAAAATATGGAGATCGGTGTTGTTTTTGCGCCAGATCAGGAACACAGCGAAGGAATATCAAAAGTCCTGCATCACAAAGGTGAACCATGGCTTTCTCACGTCAACAGAGCTTTGAGCGGAGACATTAAAGAACTTGAAACTAGATTCTATATCGGGAAGCTAGATGGTCAGGTCGTTGCTAACATAATGACGGTAGAATATAATCATACAGGTGTATTCGGTCACGTCTTTACAATTCCCGAACAGCGCAGGAAGCATATATGCTCACAGATCATGGAACAACAGATGAGTGATTTCAGACGTCGTGGCGGTGGAATTCTTATTCTTGGTACTGGATTCAATTCTCATCCATACTGGATATATCATAGCTTTGGTTTCAGGAGTATCATCGAAAATACAGGCTTTATGAGATATTCCACAGATGATGATTTTGAGATTAAGCATTTCACTCCTTCTAAAGATACCAAAGCAGTTGATGTCCAGTGGAAACATTGGTCTGTGATGAATGTCCTGATGTCAGCTAACGAGGCTGAATTGATGAAAAGCGTATCATCTGGATTTTATGGTAAAATAAATTATGAGGGTGGATTTTTACATTTCATAAAACGTATAGAAGATGGTAATTTAAAAGCAAGGCTATTGGAATCTGAATCTGGCGCTGTTGTTGGCTGTATCACACTGGATCGTGATCACAGATGGGCAGGAAATACCTATATCCTTGATATGTTCATGCACAAAAACTTTGTACCACATTATGACACATTATTGAATTCAATACAGTTGCCAGAAGGAAAAATGCAATGTTACGTTGCCGAGAATTCTCCCGATGAGAAGATAAAGGCTCTCCAAAAGTCTGGATTTGAGCAAGAAGCTATGCTGAAAAAGCAATTCTCGTATGGCAGTGAAAGCTATAATGTATTTCTATACTCAAAATTTATCTAAAGAACCAAGAGCATAAGAAGGTGATAAAATTGGGAAAAACTATAAAAGCTAGATATAAAGATGGGGTTATCAAACCTTTAGAGACATTAGACATACCCAATGATGTAGAGCTAACCATTACTATCAAAATGCCTACAAGTCCAACAAAAAAAACCAAAAAGAAAGAATGGTATGAGTGGAGAGGCATACTTGAAGGGACAACGGCACTTCAGGATCATGAAAGGGAACATAGAGAGGAGATAGAGCGTGAAGAAGGTTCTTGATTCTTGGGCTATACTTGCGTGGTTGCAGAATGAAAAGCCTGCCTCTGAGTATATTCATAATCTTATCGAACCTGCAAGAAAAGGTGAAATAAAATTACTCATAAATATTATCAACTTTGGTGAGGTATACTATCGCTTATTAAGAGAAAATGGTGAAAATATCGCTGATTCATTCTGGAATGATTTCGATAGATTTCCTATTAAATTGGTTGGTGTAAGCAAATCTCTAGCTCTGATAGCCGCTAAGTTAAAGGGGAAATACAGAATATCTTACGCAGATGCTTTTGCTGTTGCTACTGCAATCATAAATGAATGTCCGGTTTTGACAGGTGATCCAGAGTTCCGAAGGGTTAGCGCATTAGTTGATATAGAGTGGCTTAAAAGGCAAGATGGTGGTGGATAGTTTATGCTAAAGAAAATACTTGTTCCATTAGATGGCTCTGATTACAGTTGGAGTGCGGCACGGCACGCTATTCAGATGGCGAAAGCTTTTCGTGCAGATATACATGGTTTATCCGTCACAGACGTTAAGATCGTTGACGGTCAGATTGCTACTGACCTGCACGTAGATCATGAAACCGCCGAAAAGATATATCAAGATAAAGGACATGCCCTGCTTGAACAATTAAAACAGGAATGTGATTTAGCAAAGGTAGTTTTCTATCCTGTTACGACAACAGGGATGGTTTCCAGTTCTATTTGCAGTATAGCTACAGATACAAAAGCGGAGTTAATTGCTATCGGGAAACATGGCATCAACGCTGATTGGTCTGGACCGTTACTTGGTTCTACCGCTGAATCCCTGATTAGACAATCAAAACTGTCTGTGTTATTAGCTCAAGAGAATTATGTCCCAATTAGTAGCGTTTACGTAGCTTACGACGGGGCAATCGTCTCGATCAAGGCTTTGCGTTTTACCGCAGAATTATGCGCAAAATGCAAATGGAAGATGAATGTGATAACAATTCATCGTTCCCCTGCAAGAAGAGAAAAACTACTAAAGCAAGCAGAAGAAACTGCTGAACTAGACGACATAAAGATCAACAAAATCGGTAAAGACGGGGACGTATTAAAACAAATACTTAAAGTTACGTCTCAAGAACCCAACGCCCTGATCGTAATAGGTGCATACAGCAGACGATTAAGAGAATTTATTCTGGGTAGTGTAGCCGAAAGAGTTGTACACCGTGCATCACAACCTGTATTAATTTATCGTCCATATCACAGAAAGTAAAAAATGTGGGAAAAATATAAAGGATTTGTATACGGAATTTTATGCATCATTGTCATAATTATAATATTCAAAATTATGACAAATATACTCAGTCGTTATGCCAAAAAACACTCCTTTAAAGAGGAACATACAATCTCTTTCATAAGGTATTGGCAGTATGGGTATCTCTTCGTTGCGTCAATCTTAGTTGTCATTGCATTTTCAGGAGAGATGAAAACTATCGGTATAACGTTGGGATTTATCGGGTCCATAATGGGTTGGATGCTGTCTGCTCCTGTCAAAAACATGGCGGGATGGCTATTTCTGGTTATAACTAAACCCTTCAAGGTTGGCGACAGAATCATAATAGGTGGTTACACAGGTGATGTGTTAGATATAAACATAAACTACATAATACTCGATCAAGTTGGTGGAACAACCGTAGGAGAAGATAAATCGGGTAGAGGTGTGCTTGTTCCTACGTCGTGGCTATTTGATCAGCTTATCAATAACTACTCAATGAAGCTATCATCTGATGAGACTGAAAAGAAATACCTGCTAGATGAAGTTCTCGTAAGGATAACTTATGATTCTGACTGGGATGTTACCGAACAGATACTTAAAGATTCTACCAGTGAAGTCACAGCAAATGTGATTGCAGAGACCGGACAGGAACCTTATATAAGAGCAGAATTCTTCCCATCTGGAGTATTTATGAGAATTCGATACATGGTCGGTCCAACTGACAGGCAAAGAGTCTGGCACGAAATTGTCAAACTCATATCTAAAAGAATAGATGAAAATGAGAACGTTTCTTATGGCTTTAATAAAGCTAACGTCATTGTAAATTATCCCGAAGGTCAACCGTATCCTCCTCAATATAATTTCAATAATGGGAACCAAAAACATGGGTGATATAAGATCAATAATAGACAAAATATTAGCAATATTCAATTTTGTCATGACTTCACGCTACAAGGGTGTATTCCTTAGTATAGTTATAGTTATCTCTCTATTGATAGTTCGACGTATCCTTACCAGACTTATAGAATCCTATATAAACAGAAAAGCTTATAAGGAGGAGAACGTCATACAGTTCATGATGACATGGAAATACGTGTGGACTGCATTAATTATTATACTCGGCATAATCGGTCTGAGCGGTTCAATGAAAGTAGTTGGTATATCTGCCGGTTTTATGGGTATGGTTCTTGGATGGTCTCTTCAGGCTCCTGTTACAGGTATAGCGGCATGGTTAATGATAATACTTAAAAGACCATTTAAGATCGGGGATAGAGTAATAATCGCTGGTATTATCGGTGACGTGATGGACGTAACACTGACTCACATAATTCTTAATCAAGTTGGCGGGACAGTCGGAGGTGAAGAGCGTTCCGGTAGAGCAGTTTTGATACCCAATGCTATTATGTTCAGTCAGGTTATAATGAACTATACACTCCAACAGGATTATATTCTCGACGAGGTGCCTGTCAGGATAACTTTTGATTCCGACTGGGGAGAAGCAGAAAGGATACTTATCGAATCCGCAAAAAAAGTCACAAAGGAATTAATAGATAAGACTAACGATGAACCATTTATAAGGGCAGAGCTTTTTGAATCTGGAGTTCTGATGAGATTGAGATACAAGGTTGAGCCATCAATGAGGCAAGAAATTTCAACCTACATCGTCAGGGAGATATTCCGTGAGTTTGGAAAAAATCCCAAAGTCGAGTTCTGCTATCCAAAATCTGAGATAACTTATGAATGGAAGAGTTTACAACAAAATGATAATAATGGACATTAGCAAAAATAAAATGAAAATAAACACAAAGACATAAAGAATTGAAGATTAAAGATTAAATGCAAGGCTTATATCAGATTTCCTAATCTTCAATATTCAATCTTCTAATCTTTAATCATTTCTCTTTGTGTCTTCGTGTTTAAATTTTTTACAATGCCCAATTTTTAACAAAGGGAGGTAGAGATGAAACTAGGTCTTGTTACTTACAATATGGCAAAGGATTGGGACGTTGACACAATCATTCAGATGTGTGAAAAGACAGGATTTCAGGGAGTTGAGCTAAGAACTTCTCACGCCCATAAGGTAGAGGTTATTCTCTCTCCTGAAGAGCGCAAAGTAGTCAAACAGAAGTTTGCAGATTCAAAAGTTGAAATCGCTGGACTTGGAAGCGCATTTGAATATCACTCAACAGATCAAGCAGATGTTAGGAGGAATATTGATGGAACAAAAGATTATATTGTTTTAGCCAGAGACGTTGGCGCAACGGGTGTAAAAGTCAGACCCAACGGATTACCACAGGGCATTCCCGTAGAGAAAACCCTTGAGCAAATTGGTCTTGCTCTAAAAGAGTGCGGTGAGTTTGCAAAGAATTACAGTATTGAGATCAGGCTTGAGGTTCACGGTGGTGGAACAAGCCATGTCCCATACATACGAAAAATTCTGGATATAGCAGACTGCAAAAACGTTGTAGCCTGCTGGAATTCCAACATGGGTGAAGTTGAGAATGGTTCTATAAAGAATAACTTTGAATATCTCACTGGCAGGATAGGATTGGTGCATATAACTGATCTGTATAGTTCTTATCCATGGCGTGAATTATTCCAATTGTTACATGGATCAGGTTATAATGGTTTCACCCTTGCAGAGATCGCTGGAAACTCTGACCCTGAGAGAGTGATGAGATATTATAAAGCCTTATGGGACGTTCTAACCGCTTGATAAAAGTAAGTTGGGTCAAGGTACGAGACCCAACTACTCTAATATATGGTAATATTCCCTCAATTCTGAAAATTTTCTCGTCACGTATTTGACACATACGCTTTGTGAATTACCCCCGCATAAATGCGGAGGCTTCTTGCTTCTCACGTTCCGCCGTGCAACGGAAGAACAGAAACGAAGGGCTACTCAGCGACACTGAGGAACTCCCCTCTCCACAAGCTTCAATTCGGGCTATCCCAGCCCTACATCGAAAGCGTAAAATCCTAAGGATTCTCCTGCTTTCATTTCGTGACGTTTTAGTTTCTTTAGGTCAGGTTTCCAACAATGAAAGGACATGTCCTTTCATTCAGTAACGAATTTGTATATCGTTACAAAACGTCTACCAAAATACATCCTGACTATTTTAGGAACTGGTTTTTCATGACAGCCTTTGACCTGTCAAAACCATCAACCAATTGTCAAAGAGCGATTGTAAACTTGGTTATCGTTTACAGTAAATAATTGTACACAAACTATTATAAGTTGTCAATGGTAAATAAGAGAAGGCAATTCACCACCCGCATAAATACAGGTGTCCTCTTGCCGAAAGTTTATAGCAATATTGGCTATTATCGTTGATCGCAGAATCCCCTGCCTTTAGGCATGGGGAATATGTCAACAAGCACGATTTTCAAGCAAGTAATGAATCGTTCATTTTGCTCTCTCGTTCCTATTGTAACCCTAATGGAATTCGGAAGTTCATAACCAACTAGGGGACGTACGATAACTCCATGCTTCAAAAGCTCTTTCATAACCATTGGTCCGGGTCTATCAAGATGAATGAGAATGAAATTTGCCTCTGATGGTGTGTAATCCAACCCTATTTTTCCCAACTCGCTATAAAGATATTTCTTTCCCTCAGTATTTACCTTTATGCTTTTCTCTACGTGAGCTTTATCTTTCAAACTTGCACGTGCCGCCGATTGTGCTACCATGCTGACGTTGAACGGTTGACGCACTTTATTCATAACCTCAACAAGCTTAGGTTTCGCAATTCCATAGCCTACACGAAGTCCTGCCAATCCGTATATTTTCGAGAAAGTACGGCAAACTATAACATTCCTGCCTTCATGAACGTATTTGAGCGTTTGTGGATAATCTTCACGGGTCACGTATTCATAGTATGCTTCATCAAATACAACCAGAACATTTTTGGGAACTCTATCCATGAATCTCTCTACCTGACTTGATGTAACCATCGTACCTGTTGGATTGTTTGGATTTGCGATAAAGATCACCTTTGTGTTAGAAGGGATGTTTTTAACCATAGCTTCAAGGTCGTATGTGTAATCTTTCATCTCTGTGACTATTGATTTGGCATCAGCAACCTTTGTCACAAGAGGATAAACTACGAAGGCATGTCTGGAATATATTACTCTATCTTCTGGTGTGATGAAAGTATCTGCAATGATTTGTAGGACATCATTTGAGCCATTACCCATAAGCAGATTTTCAGGTTTGACGCCTAGATGCTCTGCAAGGTCAAGTTTCAGATAATAGCAATCGCCATCAGGGTACAGATTCACATTATCAGCGCAATCTTTTATTGCCTGAACGCCCATAGGTGACGGACCAAGCGGATTTTCATTAGAAGCCATTTTGATTATGTCAGCTTCTGGTATGCCAAGTTCCCTTGAAACTTCTTCTATTGGCTTCCCCGGTTCATAAGGTTGGATAGAAAGAACGCCATCTTTCGCTAAATGTCTTTTGGTGTGCTTAGAAGACTTAGTAGGTTGATATTTAAGAACTCTGCGAACCTTCTCTATTGTAACACCAAAATTTGCCAGAGCTTTGAATGCTATCCCGTCAGTTTCCCGTAATAAACCTAATAATATATGTTCAGTGCCAACATGGTCAAATTCTAATCTATGAGCTTCTTCCATTGCATATTGCAGAACTTGTTTGGCAGATTGTGAAAAATCTACCGACTTTGTAGTATCTAATATCGTATCTGGTTTTTTGATCATTAACTTGACTTTTGTCTCCAATTTCTGAAGATTAACACCAAGTTCCTGCAATGCTCTTGCCGCTATGCCTTGCCCTTCATGGATCAGACCCAAAAGCAGATGCTCTGTATCTATACGATCATGACCGAGTTTTATCGCTTCTTCAGAAGCATAGTTTATAATAATTCTGGCTCTTTCTGTAAATCTTCCTCCAATCATATCTTCCACCTTTCGCTTTAGTCTATATTATAGTTTTTTATTTTCTCTTCAAATTCTTTAATTGATTTGCATTTGATGGCATGAATATACAATGCTTCAAGAATCTCCATATTCGTGATATTATTTATAATATCTATAAGCTTTGTTGGAATAGCTTCAAATCTCAGTTCCAGAGCTTTAATTAAAGATTTTCTTATACCTCGTTCAATACCTTTTTCAGTAGCAATTCTTTCTATGCTTAAAACATAAGGCATCTTCTTTTCCTCCTCGTATTCTAATATATCGTCCCAGAAACTAGCTTGCAATTCTTCTGGTAAAAACATCATCCAGTCAATAAACTTAAACATTCTTATTATGTCATCTTTCTGATAGCCACGCTCATATAATCCTTTGGCGATATTGAGTTTCCATTTCTTTCGCTCTTCATAGTTGTTACGAGTTTCATGAACCTTTAAATGTGCCATTACCACAACAGCAAAGGGATTCGGGTCTTTCTCCAAATCATTCCATTGATCTCGATAATCCAGAAGTTTTATCACTGGAAATCTGATTCCAGCTTCACATCCCCAACGTCCATGCTTAAACTGATCTGGTTTCCAAGATGGATTTTCATCTCCTAATATTGCAAGACTCACTACTGAATGATTGTGTTTATCAAATATTCGGTAGTTATATACATACATTCGTTTGGTAAAATCTTCATCTTTTTGGGTTTGCACCTCTACGTGTACCAATATTCACGACTCTTCACCATCTTTAAGCCAGACTTTTACAAGCTTGTCTACTAATCGTTTACCAAGTTCAGAATCACGAACAACCTTTTGCAATTCTTTATCTAAGAATTCGTATTTTCTTGACCATTCAATGTCTTGATAAGCAATAGGAAAAAAGAAAGCCATAAAGTCAGAAAAATAGTATTGAAGTACTTCTTTCCATGGTGAATCAAAATCGTCTTGCTTACCAATCTTACTGTTTTTTTTCATTTTCAGGTTCTCGTAGTAGCTTAGTAAAATCTTCAATGATACTAGCAGGCACCATGTAGATGTCTGGTGTTGATTCTTCTTTTATATAAACGTAATTGCCTATGGGGACTTCACTGCCAAGCATTATCTTTCTATGTGTGCCGTCCTTAAAGTAAAACATGACAGTGATACGAGGTTTAAACAATCCATATTCGTCCAGTCCTCCCGGTTCCTTAACCGTATCAAAAATATTCTTTTCTAATGAACTGGTTATTGTATCATGAATAGCTTTTGGAGTGGGTTTGGGTTCCAATGGATTTTGGCTTTGCCATTGATCTTTATCGTTTTTGGTTAAGTTCAGGGTAGAATTCTTGGGTGTAGTATACGTTATCTCCATTCTGCTTAATTTATCTTTCGGGATGTTTAGCGCAGTTTCGATATTTTTGCTTTTCTTCTCATCTTTCGGTTTCCGAAGTTCAAATGCGTATACAAAAGCAAACAAAACAATAGCGATGCCAAAAAGAATAAGAGTCGTCTTAAACTTCACAGCCTACACTACCTCCGTTTCCACCATACCCATCCACCGATTATCAGTAAAAGGATCGGGATAGTAAATATACTGGCATAACTTACAAATCTCAATTGCTGTCCGCTGAGTTTGTCTATTTGTGCCGATTTTTCTTCATTTTTTGGTCTTATGGAGATTAGTTCTTGCTCTTCGGTAAGCCAGTTAAGTGAGTTCATAAAGAGATCGGGATTGCCTTGCTTCATATAAGCATTAACTACAAAATCAGAATCTCCGAAAATAACAAGCATACGTTTTTCTTTTTCCTCTTTTTCTTTATTTACTTTCTGCTTTGATGTTACCGTAACAGCCAGAGTCAGCGGACCCTTATAATCTTTACCTTCATCGGGTTTGCTTGTATGCTGAGACATAAGTGTTTCTACATCCGTTTCTCCATAGCTATCAGGACTTGTTTTGACTAATTCATCTACTTTTAGATTTTTAGGCAAATCTTTCTTAGTTGCTAGTGATCTTGCTATCGGGAAGAATGTTATTATTCTGCCTAATGGGGCAGTTATGACGTGCGACGGATAATTTATACTGACTGGAATACGTGGATCATTGAGTATTGATTGCCCATAAGCGTCGAGTACAATATCATTGTGTACCTCAACACCCCATTTAGTTATGATATTTTCCAGCGAAGTGGATGGTGTGGGGTCTGTCATAATTATAGCTTTTCCATCCATATCAAGATAATCAGATATTGATTCTTCTTCTTGTTGCAATAATGGTTTCTGTGGTCCTGCTATTACGAGGACAGTGCAATCATCAGGGATAACACCCTGTTGTGCCAACACAAGCTTTTCCACTTTGTAATTATCTGCCTCTATCATTTTCTTGAGTTCGCTGTAACTATCTTCACTATAGCCATCAATGTCTTTCTCACCATGTCCGTCTAAGAAATATACCTTCTGCTGTTTTGTTGATAATAATTTCAGGATCGTGCTGGTGAAATCCTGCTCTTCGTTTTGATTACTTTGTACATATTCTCTTTTATCGCCTAACTCAAAGACAACTACGCCGTTAAAATCATTTATCTTGTTCTGCTTCGTCATGTATTCCCGTGCTAGTCCGGGTTTTGAAGCAGGATCAATAATGGTTAAATGAATTTTATCAGATTTTTGTGAATATTCATTCAGCAAGTCTTCAGCGGTTTTTTTTCTGTAATGGTTATCCGTGTAGAAAGCTGTTACTTTAATGTCTTTACTCAATTCATTCAATATCTTATCGGTTTGCTCTGATAGCGAGAATATCCTGTTCTGCGTTGTATCAACCCTTTTAAAGTGTTTCGCTGAAACAAAATTCACTAGCACGAGAATAGCAAATGACAAAAGCAATGTAATAGCAACGTTGGACCCATATCTCGTCATTTTACTTGTGAATATGCTGATCACCCAAAAAGCCAATATTCCAAATAAACCAATACCAAGCAATACTTTCACGTACCAAGCAAAAATTGACGTTACGACGTAAACTGTAAATACTATTAAAAGCAGACTAAAGCCAACTAATCCTATAATGTTAATCCATTTTTTAGGAATGATAAACTTTTCCATCAGATACCACCTATGTTTTATGAAATTGAAGATTAAAGATTAAAGATTGTAATGCCCATAAATAATTCTGTAATCTTCAATCTTCAATCTATCTTACTTCCACCTTGACGACTGAAGCATTTTCACGGAGAAGAATAAACAGAAAACTGCGAAACTAACATAATAAAGGACATGCTTTGTATCAATTATACCTTTGGAGAAATCATCGAAGTGATCAACAAGAGATATGAATGAAAAAACTTTACCTACGTTACTGCCCACAGCGCTAGACATCCATCCGATTGTCCATAACCCAAGCAGAAAGACAAAGCTTATAAGTGCCGCTACGATCTGGTTTTTTGTGATGGATGAAGCTACCGTACCGAGTGAAAGAAATGCACAACCAAGCAAGAAAAGTCCTAAATACCCCACAGCCATAGGAGAAAGATCAGGTTGTGAATAAGTCATAAGGAAAAGCGGACAAAGTATAGTAGATGCAAGCATCAATGTAAACAAGGCTAGACTAGCGGCAAATTTCCCGATTACTACTTCCGTATCAGTTATTGGTGAAGTCATGAGTAGTTCAATAGTTCCAGAACGCTTCTCTTCGGCAAAAAGCCTCATGGTAATCAAAGGCACTACGAAAAGCATCGTTATGCTCATATTTTGGAATATACCTCTCATATTGGCTTCACCACCATAGCGTGTCGCCCAGTTAAAATATGCGGCAAAGAAAAATCCTGTAAGTAGGCTGAACACTATCAATATCACGTAAGCCACTGGAGAAGTAAAGTATGACCTTATTTCTCTGATGAATATTGCAGAAATATTCTTCATATTGATTCTCGGCTTAAACTTATGTCAGAAGCCGTTACCTCCTTTTCTGTTTCAAATTATCTAATTATTTTCATCTTTATCTGTTTTTGTCTCATCATCCTTTAAAATTTGATCACTCGTTTCATTGGCAGATAAAGTATTAGTTTCGTCCTGTGATTCATCTTCGGATGTTTCGTCAAGCGATTCTTCAGTCATTTCTTCGGGAACGTTCTCACGGATCAATTCAAGGAAAGCATCCTCAAGGGTCATCTCTACCGGTTTTAATTCCAGCAATCCCCAACCGCTGTATACTACCGTTGATGTAAGTTCTGAGCGAATATCTGCACCAGCCTCGTGGGTCACAACGTAAGTTCCTACGTCACCTTCTTCTTGATCAAGCAAAACGTCTATGACCTTTTGGTTAAGCTTTAGTCTGGAAGTTACTTTATCAGAAGGTCCCTGAACTTTTATATATATGTTCCCGGATTCTTCAAGATTAACAATTTTTCCAGTGATACGAGATTCTATTATAGTCACTTTACCATCTTTTAATTTTACTATTCCAGCAATTTTTCCCTCGTTTATTACAACAATTCTATTGCATATCATACTTGCTTCTGGAAGGATGTGTGTGCTGAGTATAACGGTATGCTCTCCACCCAAATTCTTTATAAGATTTCGTATTTCAATAATCTGTCTTGGGTCAAGCCCTATTGTCGGCTCGTCGAGTATTAGCACTTGAGGATTATGTACCAGTGATTGTGCAAGCCCGACCCTTTGTCTGTATCCTTTAGAAAGCTTTCCAATAAGTCTGCTTCGGAATTTGCCTAATCCGCAGGCATCTATAACTGAATCCACTCGCTGACGTCTAATGTCTCGTGGTACGCTTCTTATCTTTGCCATAAAATTCAAATACGACTCAACTGGCATCTCCGTATAAAGCGGAACATTTTCTGGCAGATAACCAATGTGCTTTCTCACTTCCAGAGAGTTTTGAAAGACGTCGTATCCAGCAACCTTTGCAGTACCATCAGTAGCAGGCATAAAGCACGTCAGAATCCGCATGGTTGTTGTCTTGCCTGCGGCATTTGGACCTAGAAAGCCGACAACTTCACCTTCGTCAACACTGAATGTTACCCCTTCGATGGCAGTAAAGTCACCATATCGTTTTGTTAGATTTTCAACCTCGATCATTTCTGTTCCTCTTATTCATTTATCTATAATCGTTAAAAAATGCCATTTTGACGCCATAGAGGCAAAGCATTTTCTGCTAGATAAAAGTATAATGAGAAAATGCTTTGCCCTTACTTAATTTTTATTATATCGTTTTAATATTGTGTTGTCAAGCTTTGATCAGATTTACAGGTTATTCCAATTCCAACTAACTCTTGCTTATCCTTTTATGAACTAGCTCCCATGAATGTGTGATCAGGAAGCTTTCCTCCATGTTTTCAACCATTCTGGTAAATTTATTCATCGGTGCCGCAAAAGTCAGATCATCTTCAGTGACACATGGACGCGCACTTATATCAAACATCCCAAGTACACATCTTGGTCTTTCAGAACTTCCCTCAAGGTAAGGGTACTGAAAGGCTGAACCACAACCTGCACAAAAAGGCGTAAATACTGCATTTGGCTCAACTTCATCAAAGTTTGCAAGAGTGAATAGCCCGGCGATAACGTCAGGTTTAGCGAAGAATGTGACGACTTCAGGATTATCTGATTCCTCCAGCATATCCCATCTCTTGAATACGACGAATTTTGCTGGTGCTTTGAAACGTGGTGCATATTTACCCATCTCTTTTACTATCTCTGGTGTTTTTTTGTAACGCTCACCTTCCATTTTACCGGGGATACCATAAGAAAGGAAATACTCAAAGTTTGGCGCTGCCCCTTCTGAAAATCCAAGGTATCTTTTACCTCCAAAGCAACCGACTTGTTCACCACTGTAATAGAGCGATTTTCCCTTTCGTACGTGATATAATTCACCGATAATACACCTTTGACCGGGTGTTGGATTTTCCGGTACTTTTGCCATATCAGCGTGTCCTGCTTCGTCAGTGTAATAAAAAGTGATTGGCAATTCTGCATTGTCAAAATACTTTTTCCACAGTGTAATAAATTTCTCTTTCATTTCCATATTCATGACAATTCCTCCATTTGATTAATGATGGAATAGCCTTAGCTTAGACAAAGCCATAACCATTCCATATTCATTTGCTGATTGAATTAACTCATTATCCCTTATTGAGCTTCCAGCTTGAACGACATATTTTACACCACTTTGCGCCGCCCTATCCAGACTATCCCTGAACGGGAACATAGCGTCAGAACTGAGCGATACCCCTTTCAATGTGCTTATCCATTCTCGTTTTTCTTGTAGAGTTAGTTTTTTTGGTACTTCCTCAAAAAACGTCTCCCATGCTTTTCTTTCCGCTTCTGTTATGTCCTCAAGCAGATATTTATCAATTGCGTTGTTTCTATCTGTTCGGCTTATTCCTTGCTTAAACTTGAGATCGAGAACTACCGGGTGCTGTCGCAGATACCAAATATCTGACTTCATTGCGGCGAGACGGACACAATGCACCCTTGATTGCTGACCTGCCCCTACACCAGTCACTTGACCGTCATAAGCAAAACAGATGGAGTTTGATTGTATATACTTGACTGCGATAGTTGCAACGATAAGGTCACGTTTTGCCCAGTCTGGAATCTCTTTATTCTCAGTGACGATATTTTCCAGTATGCTATAATCAGGCACAACGTCATTTCTTCTTTGCTCAAGCGTGATACCGAATATCTCTTTAGTCTCCATCTCAGGGGGATTGTAGTCCGGGTCTATTTCCAGAACCAGATACTTTCCACCTCTTTTCTCTTTGAGTATCGCAAGTGCATCATCATCATATCCGGGAGCAATGACTCCATCAGAAACCTCTCGCCTTATTAACTGTGCAGTAGGTACGTCAACCCTATCGCTGAATGCCGCAAAATCACCGTAGGACGACATCATATCGGCGCCTCTTGCACGGGCATAAGCTGTGGCTAAAGGTGATAACTCCACGTTATTAACAAAGTATGATCTCTTCAATACGTCACTCAAAGGCACAGCAACAGCGGCACCGGCTGGGCTTACGTGCTTAAAAGATGCCGCAGATGGCAGACCTAATACTTGCTTTAACTCTCTGACGAGTTGCCATGAGTTAATCGCATCCATGACGTTTATATAACCCGGACTACCGTTCCGGACACTAATCGGTAATTTACCATTTTTAACGTAAATCTTTGCAGGCTTTTGATGTGGATTACAACCATAACGCAATTCTATCTCATTACTCATTTGCCTTCCTCCTTGTGATATTTTTTAGTTTATCTTTTGGCAATTATATGATAGAAACCAATAGATGTCAATGAGTTAAAAGTTTAAGGTTTAATGTCGGATGCAATATCTAAATGTTTCTAATCTAAACCTTTAACTTTCAACTTTTATTTTTGTGTACTTCGTGTCTTCGTGGCTTGGTGTTTAGGTTTCTTAGGAATTGTGGTAAATAAAAAAGACCATCTAATTAGATGGTCTTTCGCTTGTTATGAGTCAAGATTTTTTATCGGACTTTGACACTAGCCCATGTTGTGGTCAGCTTACCTGCGGGGAAAACAGCATTGGCTGTTTTGAAATTTAGTTTGATGTCATCTGCACTTAGAGCAACATTGTAAACTGCCGCTTCATCAATGATACCATCGAAATACGTTCCATCACCGAGGTTGGTAGCGGTGTGCGCACCTATACCATACCAAAGATCTCCCGGATATAGTTTAACAAGTTTTCCTGATTCTATCAATTCGGCATTGACATATCCTTTTATACTGTTACCATTATCTTTATCATAAGTCATAACAACATAATACCAGTTATTAAGAGGGAATTTACCTAAAGAAATACCTTGCTCTGCTCCAGTCCAAAAGCCAACCTTAAATTCGCCGGTAGATAAAATTTCCATGTGCGAATCATACCAGCTCGCATCTAATCCTTGCTGACCCTCCTCAGCGAAAACAACTCCTCCATCCGTAGGATAAATCCATGCCTCTATGCTTATGCTTTGCGGTGGAGGTCCAATATGAACTAATACATAACTACTTGAACCATCAAGCTCCAAAGCCTTGCTAGGCTTCTTCCTACCATCAACCCACTTCGGTTTGTTCATTAGTGTTCCATCAAGTTTGTTTCCAGAGGAATCTTTGACTGTGTCACCATTACCCTCATCAAACAGCCATATACCAGTAATTGATTTTGGATCAATCTTGGCATAACTCTGGGTAGTCAACATACCAATAACAAAAATAACAACCAGACCAATTAACAGATATCTCACTTTCATCATGTTCCTCCTAAAATACATTAGATCACCAACGGCAACAACTAAAGCCTGACAGCTTTCATTGCCTATTCTGTGAACTGTAGCATAAGAGGTGGGCGCATTACCATTTCTAGTATGTTTCCCATCCTCTCTGCACCGAACCGTGCTTGCGACTTTCACCGCACACGGCTCTCAACTAACGTTTTAAACTCCAGTTCAGGGAAGGAATCTTATTTTAATTCCTATCTTTACGCACGTTGCACCCTCGTCAGATGTGCATGGCTTATACTCCAAATAGCCAGAGGCATTTTGCCGTTTTGAGCTGCATTTTCATCCAATCAGACCTTGTTGGATTACCATCTGACTCCTCTCCCATGTTGTCGCTTTTGGGTGATATCATATTGAGATTTCAAACACGGATTCTTACACATAACCTTACTCAACCACAGGTTAGCAGACCTTCTTGGTCATCTTTGACATTGATGCCTTATCCGCATTTCCTTTAGAGTTTCATACAGTTTACTGCTCATTGTCCACCGCATGTCTAGTTCACCTTACTACTCGTGGAGACGGGTAGTAGCGTTATTCACGCATTATACTTTTGCACTTCGTGACGCACCAGAACATTGATATTTTATAAAACTTCCTTTGTCTAGTCAACAAAAAAACGCTTTCCCATAAATTCTTCTTCTCTAAGGTGGATTCCGTCCTAAACATTCTCTATTTTTTTGGTTCTTCCGAGTAAAGTGTAGGAATGATTCTTGCGTACGTTTCAAATCCCCCCTGCCCCCTTTGTTAAAACTAATCATTGTCCACAAATTTGTAGATATTGTGGGAATAAGTCTTTTCCCCCTTTCATGAAGGTTAAGAAATTAATAGGGTAATAGATTCAAACCCTCTATCCACAATGGTTTACAGACTTTTGGGTAAAGATTAGTTGTTAAAAAGGGAGATAGAGTCATTCCCCCTTTGAAAAAGGGGGTTAGGGGGATTTAAAAACTTTTGGCTCATATAGGTTTTAAGGTGAAAAGATAATACAAATATGATACACTCTCCATAACTAATAAACAACGAATAAACAACGAAAAAAGGAGAGTGTATCATAATGAGATTCCCCATTACAGACT
>Ga0315279_10000984_pt1 | contig 49577 bp, 33 predicted proteins | sample YL17G06_20_MG_FD_203694 | JGI IMG/M metagenome (GOLD analysis project Ga0315279, IMG submission 203694) | Sediment microbial communities from Yellowstone Lake, YNP, Wyoming, USA - YL17G06_20 | ecosystem: Environmental > Aquatic > Freshwater > Lake > Sediment | place: USA: Wyoming | collected... | reverse complement strand
AAAAAGTTGCCCACAAAGTTCATTTTATGGCACTACATTTTGGATGTTCAAGTTATTAAATCCTTAATAACAGCCACAAAACATCGTTTTTGGCCTATTCAAAGAGAACCAACTGTAGAAGATGGGTCAGGGTTTAGCCCCGCAGTTTACTGCGGGGTCCGACGCCGTGCCGGCGTCGGCTAAACATTCGCAACCGTACTGCCATTACGGCCACAGAATCTGCTCAAGCCAGGAGTCCGCCAGAACGGCAAAATCCTTGAAGTCAATCACACTGTCTTGATGCAAATTAGCGGCAGAGAATACACACGCGCGGTCAAACGTTGCGGTAGTCAATGTGCCGGCCACGTGCGATGTCACCGCCAGACCAACATAGACAGGACCACTCAGAACAACTGCCGTCGTCTGACCTTCCAGTCGCCATCTGCCGTCCACGAAGACATAGCCACTTATAGTGTTACCCTGGCGCACTAACCGAATGCAAGCAGGTTCCGTCACTGCATAGGCACTCTCCAAAAGACGTTGTGAACTTGAAGAAGCGCCCTGGGTCGGCCGCCACTGGAAGGTCGCACCGCCACCGCTGGTATCCGATGTACCTACCATCGCGTTAGGTGAACCGGCATCGAGAGATTGACGGACCATCACTCCGGCCTTGGACCAGCCGGTTGAACCTGCTACCGACGCTAGGCTGGTCACGCGTACAGTCATCTGGAAATCGCCGCTTATCTGCCGAAACGCATAGCGGAAGGCATCAGCCGTACCCCAGATGTCGTTGCCGTCCGCCGTGATGGTATAGGTAGTGCCGTCGAAGCTGAAGCTGCCGGCGGCGGTACCCGCACCAATATCCTGGCTGGAGAAAGTACCATTCCAAGCAGGTTCCGGAACATCTCTAACCAACCAGTCGTCGGCCATGATCTGTAGGTCTAAATAATCAACCACACAATCATTATTGAAACTTGCAGCGGGCTTATCAATCGAGGGAACACATCTGCTTCGATACAGCCGGATATCGTCAATGTATATTGTGCCCGTGCCGCCAGCCTTGGGACTGGTCCGGTTGCCCAGGCCAATATACATCTTCTTGATAGCCTTCAGATTCACGCCCGCACCGCTGAATTGCGTCAGCTCTATGTTCCACTCCTGCCAGCCGGCTTTCTGAACAGCCTCTATATCAGGATAGTTCACGACCTTAACGTGGGCGGCATTATCTTCCACAGCCACATACAGTTGTTCGGCGGCGTTGTTGGGATCGCCATAGAAATACAGCGTCAAGGCTTTCAAGCTATATTTTGTCCAATCTAATGCCGAGGCCCACTCTCGGAAGGTCTCTGAGTACCTGGCTTTGCCGGTCGTACCGCTGTTGTCGTAAACCAACGGCATCGACTGGCCGCCGCCGTGAACGGTACTCTGCTCAGCAAACGGTGGCTGAGCGTAGCCTACAGCCGAGCCGGTGCCGTTGCCAGGATAGCCCGGCGCAGGTTCGGAGAATCCAAATCCATCACGCCAGCTCTGGAAGATTCTGCTGCCAACATCATCGGTGTAGTCCTCAAAATCGTCTGCAATGAGATAGTCGGCTACCGTAAAGCTCCAGACCCTGCCGGCGCTGATAGTGCCGTCGGTGTTGTATTCATCGATTCGCCAGTAGTAAGGCCCGCCGCCCCACTGGATACCTTCCGGCGGAGTATAGTTGGCGGCAGCCCGCCTGCCTTGATATATGCCTGTTGAAGTGGTAGTAGCATTAGCCACCGCGGTCTGGCCGGTGCCGAAGTACACATCATGCTGGGCTGCCTTTTCGCCCGCCGACCAGGTAAGCGGCAACGCCCGATCTACATCCGTTAGCGACTTATTGGGGGGCTTGGGATTCCAGGCAAGCGTTGTGTCACCCCTCATAGCCTGCTTAAGCTCGTCAGCCGTCAGCACCTTCTTATAGATGCGGACATCGTCAATCAGGCCATCCCATCCGCTGCCCGCGTCTTTGCCGCCCTGGCCAATAACCAGCTTTGTGCAGCCTGATGTAACGCCGGCGTTGTTCGGCACGTTGCGACCCGTTGGCGTATTTTCCACGCCGTTGATGTAGAACCTTATCAGTCCGCCGCCGCTCCAGGTCATCGCCACGTGCTGCCACTCGGTGGTCTGAATGTCACTACCACTCTCCAATTGTTGTTCGCCGCCAGTGTCCGACGTTACCGCCATCTTGGCAACATTCGTGCCGCCGAAACTGCCCCCGGCGAGGTCATAACGCATCTCCATTACGTTGTCATTGCCATCGGGGTCCTCGCCATCGATGAAACCTCTATCCGTTCCGGTCGCATCAGACTTAATCCACATACAGACGGTCACGGCGTCCAAACCGTTCAGATAGGCAGCAGCCTGATTGTCGACCACACGGTCGCCGTCGCCGCCGAACTGCAGCGCACCGCCTGCGAAGCCATCTACCCACTGCGGATCGCCCTCAAGAGTGCCATGATGACTATGGCCGGACCAATCAACAGCAGTAGTGCCAGTCCCTTCATCAAACTTCCACCAGCAGAGAAGATCAGGGTCGGTAATAGATATATCGGGCACGGTTCTGAAGCTCCAGACAGCGCCTATGCGTTTAGTGGTTCTATCGGCCTCGACTTCATCGATACGCCAGTAGTAAACGGTGTCTTTTGTGAGGGTTCCGGGCTCGTAGGTCTTAGCTGCCTGGTTGCCTTTGGACGTACCGCCTGTGCCGTTGGCTACGTCGGCCTGATTTGTGCCGAAGTAGACATCGTGCGTAATCGCGGTGATGCCAGCAGTCCAGCTCAGATCCGCATCGATGCTTATATACTTAGTACCATCAGGGGGACTCGGATCATAGGCGACCAACGTGGCAGCCTTAAAGCTCCAGACATCGCCTGTGTGGATGGTTGTACCGTCGGCCTCAACCTCATCGATACGCCAGTAGTAAGTGGTGTTAGGAACAAGACCAGGAGCATGCCAGTACGTAGTGAAGTTCGTCCTGACTCTGAAATCAGCAGTGCCCAATGTTGGATTAGTGCCGATGTACACATCATGCCACGTGGCAGTCTCTCCGGCTGTCCACTGAAACAAAGGCGTGGTCACACTACCAGCGCCATTGGCCGGATTAGGGTCTTTGGCCTTTAACTGCGGGCCTTTTGCCGCCACGCCGTACATGTTTCCGCCGTAGCCTTGAGGGTCGCCCTTCAGAGTGATCGTCCCAGCGGGGAACTTCTTAGAAAAAACCGACGACCATCGGTCGATGGTACCGTCACCTGCCTCATCAATAGCAATGTCATTGCCGGTATCGGTAAAGCCCATGGTAGCTACCCAGGGCATTCCTGATAAATTGGGGTTCACGCCCTGACCAGTACCGCTACCGGTGCCGCTGGGTTGTAAGCGGTTATCAAGAAAAAGATAGACCGTCACGGCCTCCGATAGCGTCACATCCAATTCATGGTTTCCATTATCCTTATCGTCATTGGCGGTCATGACATACTCGGCGCCGATCAAATACGCCGGTATAGAGTTGTACTGGTGGACTCGGTCCACATAACATAGCGCATCCTCAATGAGTGGGCCCGGGGCGATTCGTGGTTCTGTGTCGCCGCTATTGCCATCCGGATTCCGCCGTACGACAGCAGTGATGAGAGCTGCCTTCGTAGCCGGCGCGATGCCCGCAACCACAGCCAACAGCAGAACTGACATAATCAGTTTTCTACACATAATGTTCCTCCTACAAAAGCTTAAAAATACCTACACTTTGGGCACACCCAAGTCGGACGCCCGATTAGCCTATTTATACCACATTTATTGCCCAGATTTCAAGAAAAATCTGCCTACGGCAGTTGCAGAAAGATATATACGCCCTTTTTGTTGGATGCGGCAATGTCAGGTCTGCCGTCGCCGTTTATGTCGGCCACCTCAAATTGCGTTCCCGCGCCGGAATCATCGTCGATTTTATGCGGAACGAACTCGACTTTGCCCCCCTGTCCGCGACGCAGCTCAAACCAATAGAGCACCGCCGGCTCATACTCGCCGGGGTCTTTACCCATGTGGGCAAAATATCGCTTGCCGGTGACCAAATCCTTCACGCCGTCGCCGTTGATGTCGATCAGGATCATCGCGTGCGGCTGAGAGAACTCCTTGAAGATCACGTGCTGCGTGAATTCCGAGCCGCCTGAACCGTCTTTCTGCTCAAACCACCAGATGCCGTAATTGTGGGCGGAACTGGTAATTACATCGCTGTCGCCGTCGGCATCCACATCGTAGACAAGCATATTCGCGCAGCCTGGGCCGAGCTTAGCCGGGTGGAATCTCCAATTCTTTTGAGTGCGGTCTTGCGGCGCCTCCCACCAACCCTCGGTGAACAGCACATCGTTTCGCCCATCGCCGTTGATATCGCCGACGCCGAGACCGTGGCTATACCTGTCAGTGCCGGGGGCATTTGGTCCGGCGATTACGTGCATATCCCAAAGACCCTCAAGGTCTTTCGGGACGCTGAACCAGGCCATAAATCCCTCAGGGCGGACGGCGAAAAGCAGCACGTTACGGCCCGTGCCCAGAAGATCGGCGAACAACGGAGTCTCGTTGCAGGCGCTGTTAGCGACTATTCTCTCTTTCCAGTGGCCCGGCTTATTCTTGGGGTTTTCATACCATCGGCACGGCTCTCCAGGCATGCCGATAATAATTGAATCGACCCAGCCATCGCCGTTGACGTCCTGCGCAAAGTTCACGAAGGTCTGGCTATAACCTTTCGAGCCGTCATACTGGCCGACAGGACGAATCTCGTGCATCTTCCAGTCAGGCGCCGCGTACCACACATCACCGGCAAGAATATCTGGTTTGCCATCGCGGTTGACGTCCGCCACCGCGACGCCTTCCGAGCGAAAGGTCTTATCTAAGATAATTTTCTGGAATCGTATGTCTCTTGCCTCCAACCGTGTCGTGCCCAGCAGTACAATAGCCAGAAGTGCAAACATCCATCTTGTCTTCATACTGACCTCCTTTTCAAAATGCCGCTTAATTTTACACTCTGCAATTTGAATTTTGATTTTCGTCGCGGGCATTCTAATCAATAGCTGTAAATTTGCCGTCTTCGTATATGATTTGGCCGTCAGCAGTGATTCGCCCACCATTACGCAGGTCGCAGACCATGTCCCAGTGCAGGCTTGACTCGTTTTTATTGCCACTCTCCGGGTAACCCGATCCTACCGCCAGATGCACGGTACCTCCGATCTTCTCGTCGAAGAGAAGGTTCTTGGTGAAGTAGGTAATATCGTAATTGCACGCGATGGAAAATTCACCCACCCTTCGAGCTCCTTCATCTTGGTCCAGCATCTTGAGCAGAAAATCCTGGCCTTTCTCGGCGGTAGCCTCGACCACTCGGCCCTTTTCAAAACGCAGTTTGACGCCTTTGCATTCACGTCCCATCCAGACGGCAGGGAAATCAAAAACTATAGTTCCCTCGACCGAATCTTCTACTGGTCCAGTAAAAACCTCGCCGTCAGGAAAGTTTTTTCTGCCGCAGCAGTTGATCCACTTGCGACCTTCTACAGACATTGTCAGGTCGGTTCCGTTGGGGGCCTCGACTCGAAGCTTCTTCTTAGCGTTGAGCATATCTACCACCCTCTGTTGCTTCTGTTCGATTTCTCTCCAGGCATCGACCGGGTCCTCCTGATCCAATAAGCAAGCGCGGAAGACAAAGTCTTCGTATTCTATCAGGGACATATCTGCGTCCTGGGCGTAAGCATCGGTGGGGAACAACGTCGCCGTCCAGCGAAGTTCGTTTTTGGCTGCCCTTTCGATGAAGCGTTTCCACATTGGCAGCTTTGCTGCTGAGGCCAGGGCCTGTCTGGCGGGATCGACATTGGTTAATGTGCGAGTATTTATATCACCCAGGATCCAAATATCGACGTCCATAGTCTCGATTGTCTGCATGTCCAGAGGTGAGACGTATTTCAATTGTTCATCCGAACCGTATTTTAATAAGAGCTCCTCCAGGATGGCCGGCTGCATTCTTATATGGGGGTGTCCCCCAGCCTCAATGACCGCTTTGCACAGCGCGATCGCCAGCGGTTCCGCCACTGGTGGGGCCTCGATCACAACCACATCACCCTTCTTGACCGCAACCGAGTACTCAACCAGCACCTTGGCCATTTTTTCGATGCGTGGGTCCCTCACAACTTTATAGAGGACCCCCTTGTCCGAAGTGGTGTCAGTGGTTTTAGAGATTTTTGCAGTTGTGATCCTTGGGGTTTCTGCTGGTTTAGCATACACGGCTGCCGGCATGTCCTTGTGTGGCGTGCACCCGGCAACCCAAATTACTATCAAGACAGCCGAAATAAGATTTTTCAAATAGCGGTTCATTTGTGCTCCTTATTAGGTGAGATTTCCAACGTAAGTTTATAACAACCAAGGCGAACGCGGACAACAACGGGTCAAAATCCGGCAGCCGGTCTGGGTAACAAGAATATCATCCTCTATTCGGACGCCCAGCTTGCCGGGCATATAAATGCCCGGCTCAATTGTAAGAACCTGACCGGCTTTTAGCCTGCCCTTGCTTTCGGGCTTGACGAAGGGCGATTCATGGATTTCAAGGCCAAAACTGTGGCCTGTGCCATGCCCGTAGACAGGCAAATCACCGGTGCAAATCACATCTCTTGCAGCGGCATCGACCTTGACCATTTTGACCCCGGCCTTAACCTTTTTTATCGCCGCCGCCTGAGCCAGCTCCACCACGTCGTACGCTCTTTTATACAGGGCGGTCGGCCTGCCAACGGCAAAACATCTGGTAATATCACAGCAGTAGCCTTTGTACTTTGCCCCGAAATCAACCAGTATAGTATCTATTTGCCTGAGCTTTCTCGTTGTCGGCTGATGATGCGGCCGCGAGGCGTTTGGACCAAAGGCAACAATCGTATCGAAGCCATTTTTTGCCCCTAACTTGCGAATCTCAAGGTCAAGCATACCAGCCAATTCGCTTTCGCTTATGCCGGGCTTTATCTGGGGTATTGTCTGCTTCAGGGCTTCTGCCGCTATTGAAGCGGCCGTAGTAATAGCTGCAATTTCGGCGGCATCTTTGCTGCTGCGTAAGGATTCGATAACATCCGCGACCGTTTTAAGCCGGGCTGCGACATTTTTCCTGATGGCGGCAAAATCGGCGAGCGAGGTGGAACTTTCAACGCCCACAATTTGTACCGATCCTTCGACACTTCGACGCTGCTCAGTGCATGCTTTGCTCAGGACAGGTTTAAGTTTCTTTATCAGCCTGCCTATGGCCTCGGTTATCGGCTGTTTGCGCCGGATTATCCGGCAATTCGGACACTCGGCTTGGGCTTGTTCGGTGTACCTGCTGTCGGTGACAAGGTATGTTCGCCCCTGGCGGGTAATTACCGCCCAACTGTCATCGCCCATAAACCCGGTCACGTATGTCACGTTGGCGGGTTTGGTGACTATAAGACAATCCATCTTCTTTTTATCGAGCAACCGGCGGATTGCGTCTGTTCTTTTCTTTATGATGTTTGTGGTCATTGTTCCTTGATCCATTTTCCCCGCCAGCGCGGGTAGTCCTTACGTAACATGTTCGCAGGCCAATCCCCATACCAGGAGTAACCGGTACGGCGTTCAGCCGATATCTCGGCCATAGAGTAGTAGACCTTGCCATCTCGGTCGCCAAAGATTGGACGGTTGGTGCCGATCTCATAGAGGCGTGCCCATATTGGCGGAGCAGCTTCATCGGCAACGATGACTTTATCAAAACCCCTTTCTTGGGACTCATCGGGCTTACTGACTTGGCGAATACCCGTAATCTTGACGCTGTCGAACCAGGCGACGGCGTTTTGAACCGCCTCTATAATTTCTTGCCGGGGATTGTCGATGCTCATCAGGAACTCTACGATGCCGACGCTCTCGCAGGCGGTAATAGCCGGCGGCTCGAAAGCCCGCGCTGGCTTCGGCTCGAAGGTCTTATCATCGTGCTGCTGACACCAGGCGGTCCGCTTACCCGCAACAATTATCTGGCACTTCAGGATGCACTCGATGCCTCTCTGCACGGCCTTGCGGGCCTTTTCCCGGCGGTTTTCGTCCACAAAGGCATAGGGCGGCTTATTCTCCGCGACATCCCGCAGCACCGTCATCGCGCCAATCATAGCACCATCGTTGAACGTGATGAACTTGGAATAGCCGCGTAGTGAAGGGTAGGTCTGCGGCCAGCCGCCGTTGACGTACTGGGCTTTCAGCAGATAGTCCAGACCTTTCAGAAAGGCTTCTTTGAAGCGCTCCTGCCCGGTTGCGTTGTACACTCTAGCCAGGTAACGCAGGTGCGTGTGAGTGGCCCCGTTGTCAAGCGTAGAGTCGGCTTTGTCTTTGGCCGCCCGGACTTTGCCCTTTTGCTCTTCGGTCAACTGGCGGGTCATATCGACGTTAGCCGGCCAGCCGCCGGTGCTGCGCTGATAGAGCAGGATATTATCCGCGATTCTGATGGCCTCATCGCTGCCATACCACTTAGGTTCCCGTTCGATGATACTGCCAGCCGATTCTGCGGCAAATACTGTTGTAAGGGCAAACAAACAAAGTATCGCTACGCTTAACTTTTCTCGATTCACAATTGCTTTGTTACCACCAATTCAGGAAAAAATAAAGTTTTTCTTTGAAGGATTTTGCCAGCCTCATTTGATTTCTTATATTTTTAACGGATTGAAAACCGGCTGGAGGGGAACTGGTTGCCACCCCGCACCAATTGCCGGCTCTGTCGGCGAGGGTTCGTGCCTGGCGTCGGGCAGTTGGTGCGGCGGTGCGGGGCCGGCTATTTTTGTATCTTGTCACCAAGCCTGCTTAGCATTACAATATCCTCTGAATCGGCCAATCGGAAAGTTTTAGAGTTTCGTTTGATCCAGGTGCAGCCCGAAAAGCCAGCGTAAAACGCAAAGATTAAAACGCAAAACTCTGGGGATCTGAAATTCCAGAACTTTTAGCTTTGCACTTTGAGTTTTAAGTTTCTGTGCGGATTGCTTTATGCTACTACCTATTCGGACGAGTATTCGGCCCTGGCGAACACCATACGTTAACTACGCCTTAATCGTTGCCAACGTAGTTATTTTCTTGTTGACGACAGGCCGTTCAGCCCTGCTCATAGACGGGCAAATAGTACCGGTACCGGTTCGCCGCTGGGCCGTACAATTCATGCTCATTCCCGATGGGTGGCATTGGTGGCAGTTTGTAAGTTATGCCTTCTTGCACGGCAGCCTTATGCACGTTGTTGGGAACATGTTTTTCTTGTATCTGTTCGGCAACAATGTCAATGACAAAATCGGCCAAATTGGATACTTGTGCTTTTATTTCGCCGGGGCAGCGTTCAGCGGCATAGGTCATGCGGCACTTCATTCATCTTCACCCGTGCCGACCTTGGGATCCAGTGGGGCTGTGGCAGCGGTAACCGGCGCGTACTTAGTGCTGTTTCCGCAGACACTGATAACTGTTCTATATTGGTTCTTCTTCATAGGCACAATGGAGGTGCCGGCATTATACTTCATAGTCTTTAAGCTCATCATCTGGGATAACGTTGTCGAACCAAGTTTTGCTCCGTCTGCTATCGCCTATAGCGCACATCTGGCCGGCTACGCTTTTGGCGTTGGGGCCACTTTGATCTTTCTTGCAACAGGCTTGATTACCGGCAGCAGCTACGACTTGTGGGCAATGATACAACGGTGGAATAGACGCCGGCAGTATCGCGATGTGCTTACCGGCGGTTACGACCCGTTTACGGGCCAGACAGCGAGGAAGCGGATATGGGCAAAGGAGTTACAAAAGACGCCCGTTCAGCGCCAACTGGAGCAGAAAATTGGTGAGCTGCGAAACGAAATTGCCACGCGGATTACCCAGCGCAACCTGCCGGCTGCAGCCGAGCTGTATCTGGCGCTTACTAAGCTCGATAGTTCGCAGCTCTTGCCGCGTCAGCATCTATTGGATATTGCCAATCAGCTTGCCAGCGATAAACGGGCAGCCGAGTCGGCACAGGCCTACGAACAATTTTTGAACCACTACGGCACGTACGAGTACGCTGAGCAGGTCGAGCTAATGCTCGGCATACTATACTCGCGCTACCTCGATAAGCCGCAGGAGGCAGTGAAACATCTGCAGGCCGCAGCCGAAAAGCTCACCGACCCCGGACAACTAAAATTGTGCAAAGAGGAACTTGCCAAGCTGGTGCAAACGCCCTAAAACAGGCGCTACAAACGACTTTGCTCAGGACGGGGGTGGCAGGGCCAATCACGGCAGACCATCTTCAGTCGAAAATCTACAATTGAAAATTGTCAATTGACAATTGTTCGGATCGGTGGTAGTTTTCAAACATAATAATTCTTTGGTTTTTTGGGAGGCAAAAAAATGGAGTGCCGCAACCGAAAACAAAAAACGGATGACAGAAATCGGAGCTCTGTCGTCTGTCGTCTGCCATCTGACCTCTGTCGTCTGTCCTCTGTCGTCTGTCCTCTGTTCATTGTCATCGTAGTAACTTTGGCATCAGTCTGTTTGAGCCAGCAGGCTACTGTGCCGGAAAAACCTGCTCTGATCGGCGATGTGAACACCCCAGGCGTGCCGGTGGCCTTTCCTTATCTTGCTGAGATAGTCGGTGACGACGTCAATATGCGCTCTGGGCCCGGCACAAATTACTACGCCTGCGCCAAACTCTACAGAGGCGATAAGGTAAAAGTGGCCGGCAGCCAGTCCGGCTGGTCCCGCATCGTTGCGTCGGCAGGGAGTTACTCGTGGATCTCCATGCGCTGCATCGGCGTCAGTTTGAACAATCCTGCGGAGGGGCTAATTACCGGCGACGGTGTTTGCGTTTATGCCGGTTCCGACGATGTATTACCGATGCACTCCACATCCGAGCAGGCGACCCTCAAGCGTGGCGACAAAGTCAAGCTGCTAGGCCAGGAGAAGGACGATTACTATAAGATTGTGCCGCCTGAGGGAGCCTGTCTTTGGGTAAGCACTCAGTATATTAAACCTCTGGCTCCGGCTGACCAGACGCCGTCAGCTACCGTCACTGTCGCCGATAGCAACGCTGTTGCCCCGGCAAAGACTTCCGTCGAGGCCGAGAAGCTCAACGAGTACTATACCATACAAAAGCAAGTCGAGGCCGAGCGGGCTAAGCCGGCCGCCCAGCAGAACTATACGAGTATGAAAGAAGCCCTCAAGGCGATTGCAGCCAACAAAGGGGCCGGTAAAGCCGCACGGTACGCCGAATTCACAATTAAGCAGATAGAGCGCTACGAACTGGCTTTGACCGTGGCTAAAGAGGTCCAACTGCAGACTGAAAAGCTGCAGCAGACCAGCGACCAGATAGATAAAACGCGCGCTGCGAAATTGGCGGAAATCAAGGACCTGGGGCGGTTCGCGGTGATAGGACAGTTTCAAAGCTCGGCTGTTTACGGTTCAGAAGCCGGTGCGCCAGGAACACGCTACCGGATAATTGACAAATCCGGCAAAATCATGTGCTATGCGGTGGCCGCTGGTCAAACCGCCAAAACAGACCTGAGCAAGCTCATAGGCAAGAAAGTTGGCCTGGTTGGGACAATCGAGCCGCCTTCACCAACCGCAGTAGCTCTGGTGCGATTTACAGAAATAGTCGAACTAAAGTAAGTAGCAAATAGTAGGGTGGGCTCTGCCCACCTTTTTCGTGCCGGTGTGCAAAGCACACCCTACTTATTTATCCATATCGGCAAGAGCGGCTCTTTAGGCCCGTTTTTCTCCGGTTCCAGGAACTGGCGCGACATCGTCCGGCGGGGCCGTTACTTCGCCTTTCTCAAAGTCTGCCGCCGCCGGCTTGAGAGCAAGATTGTACCACGGCGACTCCTTGTTCTCAGTCAGGTCCGACCATCTAATCAGCTTGCCTGTATAGGCAGAGATTCTACCCATTATCGCAGTCATAGTAGACTCAGCGACGTTGCGAGCTTCGTTAAGCGGCTTTTCCGCCAGAATACTGTTGAGCAGGTCAACATGTTCCTGCACGTACGGTCCACCGAACTCGGGGAAGTTCGGAATCTCGATGCTTTTCTCTTTGGCTGGCTTTAGGCCGCCGTCGCCCCAGGTCGTCCCTTCTGTACCTGCGAAGAATTCCCTGACTCCACCATCGGTGCCGTTGACCTGGCGGCACATGCTATGGATGCGGCAACCGTCGCCGTAATCGAAGTCTATGCTGAAGAAATCGAACTGGTCGCCGGTCTTACGCCGTGCTCGCCCGCCGAAGCCAAGTGCCGTAGTCGGCGGATGACCGATGAACCAGTTGGCGATGTCGATGTTGTGGACGTGCTGCTCAACGATGTGGTCGCCGGACATCTCTGCGAAGCTGACCCAGTTGCGAACCATATAGTCGGCGTCACTCTCGCCCTGCTCTTTGGTTCTATACCACAGTGCGCCGCCGCACCACCAAATACAGCCGCCCACGATCTTGCCGATCGCCCCAGCCTTGATAGCATAGGCATTGCGGAGGTAGTTCGCCTGGTGACGGCGCTGTGTGCCGGCGACAACAGACAAGCCTTTTTGCTTTGCCAATTCGCCTGCCTCAATTATCCTGCGAGCGCCCGGCGGGTCAACCGCAACGGGCTTTTCCATAAATACGTGCTTGCCTGCTTTGATGGCCGCCTCGAAATGGACCGGACGGAAGCTCGGCGGCGTGGCCGTAACCACAAGATCCGCATTGGTCTCGAACAGCTTCTTGTAGCAGTCCCCTTCACTAAAGCATCGCGATTCCGGAACGTTATGATCTTTGCCGGCTTGCATCGCCCTATCCTTGAACCAGTCGGCGGTCCCGACAACTTCCAATTCCAAACCGATGTGTTTAGCCGCCTCCAGGCAGTTTTTCAAGGCGTCCCTGCCTCGGCCGCCGCAGCCCAATAGGCAAACCCGCATCTTCTTTGCAGGCTGGGCGAAAACCGTCCGCGTGCCTGACAATAGAGTCGCCGCTCCGACCGCGGCTGATGTCTTGATAAAATCTCTGCGAGAAACTTCGGAATTCTTTGCACTTAGCTTCTTATTCATGAATAGCTCCTTTCCACGATTAAATAGTTGCCTCCTCCCACTGCTTCTCCAAGAAGCGGAAGGACTTGGGTATCTCAATTTCCGGGTCGCCCTTGCAGCCGCACTCTAGACTGCAATAATCTTGATAACCGATCATTTTTAGACCGCGAAAACCATCCACAAAGCTGCGCTCATCCTGACCTGGCAGATTTCGTTTTGCGCTGGCAAGATGCACGTGATGCAGATATTTGCCAGCCGACAAAAATGCTCCACAATCACTGGTTTCTTCGATATTCATGTGGTAGAAGTCACCCATCAGACAAACGCCGGGATGATTCACATCACGACAGATCGCCGCTGCATCCGCCAACAGCCGCAAGAAAAAGGCTTCGCCGCGATTGAGCGGCTCCAAGAGAATCCGTGTGCCGCATTTTACCGCGTGCTCACCGAGGTCCGGCAGCATATCCACTAAAATCTTGCGTCCTTCCCTGTTGCCGAGCGTTGTCTGATTATTAAATGCCGGCACAATTATCAAGCCTGTTGACCCCAGCTCCCCCGCTGCTGTAAGAATCTCTTTAATGGTTCTGACCGCTTTTTCACGTTCGTTGGGGTCGTGGGAGATGGGAGCGCCGCTGTAGCCGGCACAGATGGCACTAATTTTGACATTGGTGCCCTTGATTGCATCTTTGAGACTCTTGACGCGGCTAGACAGCCCCCCGCCTCCCACTTCAAGGCCTACACCGCCCCATTTATCGAGCTTTGCAACCTTCTCCTCCAGGCTCTTACCTGGTATGCGACCATCCTGGCTGCCAAGTCTCAGCGCTGCGGGCCTACGCTCGGGCGTGGCTTCCTTTGCCAGCGCAGAGGTCCCGACTCTGTATGTGCTCGCAACGACTCCCATACCTAGTACAGATTTAATTAAGCTGCGTCTATTCATCTTGGTACTCCTAATTTCAGTTTTTCAACCTTTCTTAAAGGGCGTCCATTTCTGCTTGCTTTTTGCGCTGGCAAGAACCGTCTCGATGAACAGCATGCCGCGCAAACCATCCTCAACCTTCGGGAAGTCTAATGCCAGCTCATCAGGCGTTTCGCCCGCCAAGGCAGCGCGGACGGTGTCGGCGAAGTTGCAGTAAGTATTGGCAAAGGCCTCAAAGAAAGCCTCAGGATGGCCAGACGGCAGGCGAGTTGCACGCCCGGCCGCAGCGCTTTTAGCTGCCACGTAACCATTTCCGCGCCGCCAGACCTGAACCGGGCCATCCGGCTCTTTTACGTACAAGTAATTGGGGTGCTCCTGATGCCACTCCAGGCTCTTTTTTTCGCCATAAATCCAGATAGCCAGATTGTTTTCTTCGCCGATGGAAATCTGACTGGCGTGGAGTATTCCTCTGGCCCCATTATTGAATCGCAGCAGGCAGTTGCCGTCGTCATCCAGACGCCGACCCTTGACAAAGATCGTTAGATCCGCGCAAAGCTGAGTGATCTTAAGGCCGGTAATATATTCCGAGAGGTTTTCGGCGTGTGTGCCGATGTCACCCATACAGCCGGCGCCGCCGCTTTGCTTGGGATCGGTCCGCCACGAAGCCTGCATGTGGCCAGTTTTCTCCAGCGCCGTTGCCAGCCAGCCTTGTGGATACTGCACCACGATTTTGCGGATGTCGCCAAGATCACCGCCTCTGACTAAATCGCGTGCCAGCTTGACCATCGGGTAGCCGGTGTAATTGTGCATCAGCCCGAAGACCTTGCCCGTCTTTTGCACCAATTTTTGAAGCTGTCTGGCTTCCTGGACATTGAAGGTCATCGGCTTTTCGCACATTATGTGGAAACCGGCCTTAAGAAAATCGCGGGCGATGGGAAAATGCCAGTTGTTCGGCGTAGTAACCGACACGAAATCGATTCTCTCGCCATCGGGCAGGCTTAGCTCTGCGTCTATCATCTCTTTGTAAGTGCCGTAAGTTCGTTTGGGGTCAAGATAAAGCTGCTTGCCCATTTGCCTGGATTTCTCTGGGTCGATATCGAAGGCACCGGCTACCAGCTCGATTTGGCCGTCCATACGGGACGCCTTGCGATGCACTTCGCCGATGAACGCCCCGGGGCCTCCACCAACCATCCCCATCTTTAATTTTCGATTGACTTTCATACCTGCTCCTTTCAGTTTTCAGTTTTCAGTTAAAGAAAAACATCTTAAAATTATAGAGACATAGGCTAACAACGCAACCAAATTTTGAGTTTACAGTTTTTGGAATATGAAAACCGATATCAGCCCTATATCCGTTGATTTGTACTTCATTCCGGTAGAGACCAGGATTCCGCTCAAGTTTGGGCCTGAGACGTTGACTTCTGTCACGTGTGCGCGCGTCTGTATGACGGTCGCCGATAAACAGGGGCGAAAAGCACAAGGATGGGGCGAAACGCCGCTAAGCGTCCAGTGGGCCTGGCCGAGTAAACTGACCTATCAAGAAAGGCACGAGGCGATGCAGCTTTTCTGCCGGAGCTTAGCCGAGGCCTGGGCCGGATTCGACCGGCAGGGACATCCGATTGAAGTGGGCAGCGATTTTATCGAATCGGTCCTGCCCGGTTTGCTGAATAAGCTCAACCGTGATAGGTCCGCCTCTGGCGAAACCGAACCGATGCCCTGGTTGGCATCATTGGTTTGCTGCTCGGCGTTCGACATTGCCCTGCACGATGCCTATGGCAACCTTCTTGGCCTGGATGTGTACTCTACCTACAACGCGGAGTTTATGAACGCGGACCTGTCCGGATACTTTCAGCCGGAACCTGCGGTGAAACAGCAGGCTAAATATTTAGCCCCGTGTTTTACACGGGGTCCAAGTTTGTCGTTTGCCAGCAAATACCCTGCAGATTTCCTGAAGTTTCCGCCGGATAGAAAGATGCCGGCCTGGCACCTGGTGGGCGGCAAGGATTTGCTCGATGAATCCGAGCTGACGGGCAAAGAACCGGATGATGGTTATCCGGTACTTCTGCCGGACTGGATAAAACAGGATGGGCTCAAATGCCTGAAAGTAAAACTGCGCGGCGATGATTCTTCGTGGGACATAGACAGATTGGTGCAGGTTGGCAGAATCGCGCTGGAAAACGACGTCCTTTGGCTGACCAGCGATTTTAACTGCACAGTTACCAATCCCGACTACGTAAATGATATTCTGGATAGGTTGATGCTGGAACATCCGCGCATTTACCAAATGATTCTTTATGTCGAGCAGCCATTTCCGTACGAGCTTCAGGAAAACCAGATTGACGTTCACAGTCTGTCGGCTCGCAAGCCCCTATTTATGGATGAAAGTGCACACGATTGGAAGCTAATCAGGCTTGGCCGACGCTTGGGCTGGACGGGCGTGGCGCTAAAAACCTGTAAGACCCAAACCGGCGCGATATTGAGCCTTTGTTGGGCTAAGGCACACGGAATGACCCTCATGGTGCAGGACTTGACCAATCCGATGCTGGCTCAAATTCCACACGTCCTCCTGGCGGCACACGCAGGAACGATAATGGGCGTCGAGACTAACGCGATGCAGTTTTATCCCGCCGCATCGACGCCCGAGGAAACCGTACACCCAGGACTTTATAAAAGGCGCAATGGCCAGGTAGACCTCTCGACACTGCGCGGCCCAGGATTCGGTTATAGACTTGACGAAATCAAAAGGAACTTGCCTGATTTAGCGGCACACTATGAAAAATAAAGTAGTCAGGTATGGTGAAACGATGAGAGCCAAGGCGAGTATTTCGGTTGCTTGTGCGTTGGTGGCGGTACTGTGGAGTTGTAGCACCAGAGCAGATAACACTTCAGCCGGCAGGCCTTCGGCGGCACAGGCAAAAAAGGGTGTAACGCTTTATGTCTCCAAGTTCGGCGATAATTCGGACGGAAGCACTTGGGATAAGGCGTTCCGCACGATTCAGGCGGCCCTTCTAGCTGTACCTGACGATAATGGCGGCCATCGGGTTGTCATCCGGCCTGACACTTACGCCGAGGCCAACCTTTATCCAGCTCATAAAGGTGCGGCGGGGGCTTACAATCTTCTGGTGGGGGACTGGGATGGAAGTTTAGGTTCAGGTGCTACCGGTTGGGTCGTGGTAGATTCAGGAGCGCCGGCGGTAATTGTTCGCACAAATCCCAATGCTCCAACAGGCAACCCGACTTTTATGATTCTGGATTCGGGCGACCCGAATAAGGAGATGGGATTAAAGAGTGTGGACTGGTGGGGGCCGTGGCGCTGCGACCCAAATTTTTCAGGTGTTGTGTGGGATCGGTGGATTTTCAGGCGTATTTATGCCAGCGGGTCCGAAGGCGGTATCGGGTGGGATATGACCAATCAGGCTGGTGCGGAATTTTCGGCGATTGTGGAGGACTGCGTTGGGATTGGCCGGTTTGCTGGGGCGGCGGTTATTGCCCACAGAAATCGCCCCGCGGAGCCGGTCGTTTTTCGGCGTTCGTTTTTTATGTGTCTGGACGTGTGGGGCGATGCGGGTGCAGTTTATGTGCGGGCGCATAATGGGAATATGCCGGAAACACCCGATGCTGTTTTTGAGGATTGCACGATTGTCGGGCCGGACAATGCGCTGCAGGTTGGGTATCCAGGTTTTCAGGGATACACACGGGTGAGGTTCAATCGCTGCCGACTGATTGTTCTTAATTTTTCTCAGCCGCAAGGCACGCCGTCCGCAGGTGTCATCTACAGTGACCTTGCGGGCAAGTTTCTTCACGTCGATTTGGAAGACTGTACGCTCATGGGATATAAGATTTTTGGGTCGAGAAATGGCGATATGTTCTCATACAGTTTGAAAGGAATCAACAGAGCATACGTTCAGTATCGCCAGCCCGTGCCGGAAGGGTTTGAACGCCTGCGGTTTTGGCCGGTGGATGTGTTCAATGAACTTCTGCCGGGGCGATTCGCCAGCTCGAAAACAGCCAGCAAAGAAAAGTGAAAGTGACATTCTGTGTTTTGAGACGGCTTTTAAGAGATTTAATCTCTATTAAGGGAGTAATTGAAAATGGCAAAATTAAGTGCATTTGCGGATGAAGCGACTGACGACTTTCTGGGGCAGGTTAAATATCTTGCCAGCCAGCACGTGGGCTACATTGAGCCGCGATTTATCAACAAAAAGAACATTATTGACCTCAAAAAACGCGAGCTTACTGACGCGAAAAAAATGATAGAGGACCATGATCTGAGGGTAAGCGCCATCGGCTCACCGATAGGTAAAGTAAAGCTGGATGAGCCTTTTGGGCCGCACTTAGACAAATTCAAGCACGCGGTTGAGCTGGCCCAATTTTTTGAAACCCCATACATCAGAATGTTCAGCTATTATGCCCCGCCAGGCAAAGACATCCACGATTTCCGCGAGCAGGTCATCGAGCGAATGTTGGCAAAGGTCGAGGTTGTAAAAGGCATCGATGTCACGATGGTCCACGAGAACGAAACGCACATTTACGGGGACACGGCAGAAAACTGCGTGGACCTGGTCAAGACCGTCAATTCGCCGAAGCTTCGGCTGGTGTATGACCCCGGCAACTTCGTATGGGGACAGAAAATCACCGACAACGTCAAACGCTGCTGGCCTTTGATGAAGCCTTATGTCGTCCACATCCATATCAAGGACTGGAAACTCGGCGAAGAGGTAGGCAGTATGCCAGGCCAGGGCGATGGCCAAATAAAAGACCTGCTCGCCGAGCTGGCAGCGATCAATTACGATGGTTGCATTACGATGGAGCCGCACCTGGAGGCGGGCGGCCAGTTTGGCGGCTCTACGGGTCCGGAACTTTTCAGCCGGGCAATAGATGCCGTCAGAGAGCTTGCAGCCGAAGTCGGATTGGAATGTGATTAACCGCCTTAGGAGATAAACAAGATATGAAAACCTGGAATTTCGCAATAGTCGGCGCCGGCCTGATAGCGGACTTTCACGCAAGAGCGATTGCCGATATTCCCAACGCAAAATTACTTGCATGTTGCGACACAATTGCAGCCCGCGCCCGAAAATTGGCGGATAAATACCGCTGTAAGCCCTTCGCAAGCTGCCAAGAGATGCTAAAGAATAAGGAAATCGACATCGTCACCATCGCTACTCCGAGCGGAGCACATCTGGAGCCTGCTGTCGCCGCCGCAAAGGCGGGAAAACACGTAATATGTGAAAAACCGCTGGAGATTACGCTCGAGCGGATTGACGCCATGATTGATGCCCACAAAAAGGCTGGAACGCTTTTGGGCGGAGTGTTCCAGAACCGGTTCGCTGATCCGCAGACGGCTCTTAGAGAAGCCATAAAGTCGGGACGATTCGGTGTGATAACTTACGCCGGGGCGTATGTGCCCTGGTGGCGAAGCGACGAGTACTACAAAGACTCCTGGCACGGCACGTGGAAACTGGATGGCGGCGGGGCATTGATGAACCAATCGATCCACATGGTCGATATGCTGTGCGACCTGATGCCGCCGGTCGAATCGGTCCAGGCGTATGTCGCCAAACTTGGACACCCCCAGATCGAAGCCGAAGACACCGCGGTAGCGGTCTTGCATTTTACTAACGGTGCTCTGGGCATTATCTACGGCACAACTTCTTCCTATCCAGGCCAATTCAAACGATTTGAAATCACCGGCACAAAGGGCACGGCCATTTATCTGGAAGACAGCTTGACGGTCTGGCAGTTTGCCGATGAAAAACCGCAGGACGAAGAAATTCGCAGGAAATTCGGCAAAGTGAAAGGCTTAGGTGGCGCAGCCGACCCGGCAGCTATTTTGCACGAAAATCATACCCGTAACTTCAAAGCCTTTATAGATGCGCTGGAAGCGGGCGGCGATTTCTGCCTGAGCGGAACCGAGGCCCGCAAGGCAGTCCAACTTATTCTGGCGATATACAAAGCCGCGAAGGAGAAAAAACTCGTCAAGATCGACCGTCGCCGGGGCGGCGACGGCTAAACGATTCGGTTGTCAATTCGCGCTCGTCACTAAACTATTTTGTCCCATAGGCCCGCCAGACATAGGAGAGGCGGGACTTGAATCGACGGTCGCTGCCGTGTTTGGCGGGCTGACAGTGGGATGATGTTTATTCAACTGAAGAACCGACGGTTTCTCTCGCACAAACCTCGGACCTCGGCCTGTAACTATCTCTTTCTGCTCTCTAACAAAGTCTATGTACTGCAATAGTGCCCAGGCGCTGTTATCCCATCTCATCTGGTAGCCTCTCTGATGGGCCTGCTTTTCCATCCGCAGACGCTTATCCGGGTTGAAGATAAGATAGTCTAACGCCCCGGCGATTTGGTCAATTGACGCCTCGCAGGGATCTACCAGAATACCACGGGCGTGTCGGCCAATGACGACACCGCTTGGACAGGGTCTGTTCGAATGTATAAGCTCCACCGCGTACCTAAACTTCGTGGCTATCGCCGCTCGGCCCGATCCAAGTGTGTCGGCAAGAATGCCGCTCGATATTTGCTGCATATTCAGATATGGCAGCACCATTACATTAGTTGCTCCGTAAAGATTCAATAGGGCGGTCTCTTCCAGAAAAGCATCAAGAAAAACTACGTCATATTGCTCGAAATCTGTAGTGCCAAGCTCCTTGACTTTGCACCATCTAAGCCTGGAATCTTCCAGAGTCTTGCACAATATATCCTGGAATTCTCGGTACGGGCGTCCACCCTCTGCCTTTATGAACTCAGGGTGGTACTGGCCCGCAATCAGATAGACTATCTGCTTTCTCTGGGCGTCTGTGCAGGATTCCTCCAGGAACTCGCCGTAGGCCCGGATGCCATATTGGATTCCCTTATCGGGAGAAAGAAGCCCGAGCGTTGCTACCAGGAAATGGTTTTCCAGGCCATACCGGCGTTTTATCGCCAGCCGGTCGTACTGCGAAGGGTGCTGCATCCTGATGCCGTGGTCGATGTGCTTGAGCTTAGCCGGATCGATGCGATAAGAGCTCGATTCGAGCATCGCAATCGCGCTTTCGGTGGTCACGATAAGCCCATCGCTGAACTGAGCAAGGTCCTGCAGCACTTTTCTTTGATGCGGGTCGGGCTCATCCAAAACGGTGTGCAGATATACCAGTGTGGTCAGGCCTCTCTCGGTGAACGCCTTTGCCAGCTCGACGAAATTCGTGCCCTGCCCGTCATTTCCGTCTTTGTCGGGGTCCAGTCCGTATTCGTGCTGGAGTACGACAACGGTCGGATTGACCGCCTCTGCCGCGCGGGTGGAAATATGCATAATAACGTCGCGCCACGACTGCGAATTGTATTGGTCAATGGTCAGGTCCACAGGAATATCGTAAGGGCCGCTGCCGTTGTCGATTGCCGCGACTCTTATATGCCCGACTTCGCTGGTGAAATGCGCCAGCGCAGTGGCGAGGTCGCGTGAAAATGTGCCTACTCCGCACTTTCGCGGGGGATAGGTGCTTACAATTCGGATGTTATACGGCATAAAAAAGCTCAAATTTAGAATTCAGAATCCTTCGACTGTGCTCAGGACAAGTTTAGAATGTAGAATTCACTGTCCCAGAGGGACGAATTCTCAATTCAAAATTCTAAATTCGGAATTCATATTGCTGCTATTACGCCTCGGACGTAGCCGACCGACTCGGCCAGTCCCGGCAGCGGGTCGTCGGCGTCTTTCTCGTATTCGAAAGCCACGACACCAGTGTAGTTAATTTTTGACAGCGTTCGCAGAAACTTCGGAATATCAATCACACCTCGGCCAACTTCCACCGCCTGGCCTTTGGCCGTCGCTACCGACTCGTCTTTGATGTGCACATCCAGCAGCCGGTCGGCGAATTTTTCAGCCGAGACAGCCGGATCTTCGCCCGCTCGTATCGTGTGCCCGATGTCGTTACAAAGCCCGATTCGCCTATCGAGGTCTTTGATTCTTTCGTAAACGCTGGACGGCGTCGGATAATTCTTATCGCCCGGTCCGTGATTGTGAATAGCTACTTTAATGTCGTACTGCTGAACCTTCTGGTTAACCAAAGCTAAAAGCTCAGGAACGGGCGCCCCGATAATAACTTTCATCCCGGCTGCTTTGGCATAATCAAAAGCGCGATTCACCTCCGCCTCGTCCTTCATATATATTACCCCCCCGCCATAGAGTTCCAGCCCGGCTTTTTTGACTTTTTCTGCCGCCTCAGCTATTTGCGCGGGACTGCTCTCCAGCGGCAGATGCATGCTTTTTAGGGCAATATATTTTAAGCCGATCCGCCGCGTCATCGCCAGGGTCTTATCGAGATCAAACTTTCTCAGGGTATAAGAGGCCAAACCCAGCTTAAGCTGCTTGTCACTTGCGCGGGACGCACCGCGGGCATAATCCTTAGCCGAACCGTCGGTAGCTGCCGCTATTGAAGCGGCGGTCCCAGCGCCTAAGATTTGCAGAAATTGCCGCCTGTTGTGTTTCCTGTCCATCTGTGCCATCTCCCATTTCAATTCTCAATTGTCAATTGGGCTTCTGCCCATACTTGCGAGTCTTCATTCAGCATCAACAGTAAAGGTAACGCCGCAAAAACGCAAGGAAATTCGCGTTGCGGATAAGCATCGCAGTTGCTATCATTACAGGTTGTAGGTAGAGAACACCAGAGCAAAAACCTATACAGAAAAGGTAGGAAAAAATGCCAACAATCACAAAAGCTGAAAAGGCGACCTGTCAAAATCGCCGGCAGTTCCTGAAAGGTTCGGCGATCACGGTAGCAAGCACCGTTTTTGCCGTGCCAATGATTGTTCCCAAGTCGGTCTTCGGCACCAACGTTCCCAGCGAGCGAATCCTGGTGGGCTGCATCGGCGTTGGAAGGATGGGCCTATCTGATATGAAGGAAGTGCTGGGATTTAAGCAGGTCCAGGTCGTCGCCGTCTGCGATGTGGATTCCACAAGGGCAAATAGTGCCAAGCAATTAGCCGAGACACACTACAGCCGACAAAGCTCCGCTGGGACTTACAAGGGTTGTGCTGCCTACAGAGACTTCAGAGAGCTCATCGAGCGGAAGGATATTGATGCGGTGACGGTTTGCACGCCCGACCACTGGCACGCGCTTCCGGCGATTGCGGCAGCAAAGGCCGGCAAAGACATCTTCGTGCAGAAACCGCTTACGCTAACCATCCCTGAGGGGCGCGTGCTGAGCGACGCGGTAAGAAGATATGGGCGGATTTTTCAAGTCGGAAGCCAGCAGCGCTCCGAATCGAATTTTCGGTTCGCCTGTGAATTAGTTCGCAATGGGCGGATCGGCAAGCTGCAGCAGGTATTGGTGGGTCTGCCAACTGATCCGGGTGGCAGGATAGAAGCACCTATGCCGGTTCCTGAAAACCTGGACTACGATACCTGGCTGGGACCTGCGCCCTGGGCGGAGTATACCGAAAAACGAGTTCATCCGCAAAAGGGCTACGACCGGCCAGGCTGGCTGCGAATCCAAGATTACGGCGCCGGCATGATAACCGGCTGGGGCGCCCACCACAACGACATCGCCCAGTGGGGCATGGGCACAGAATTCACCGGCCCGATTGAAATCCAAGGCCAGGCGGAATTCCCTAAAGATGGACTGTGGGACGTGCACGGCGCATTCCGCATCGAGTACACATACTCTGATAGCGTCAAACTCGTCTGTGCGGACGACAAAAAGAATAAACCCGGGATACTGTTCCAGGGCACGGAAGGCTGGGTGTACGTTGATCGCGGAAAGATTGACGCCCAGCCAAAGTCGCTGGTAACTTCGACCATCGGCCCCGATGAGGTCCATCTATATCAGAGCAACAATCATAAAGGCAATTTCTTCCAGTGCATAAAGTCGCGGGCTGAAACCATAGCGCCGGTTGAAATCGCCCATCGTTCCTGCACCGTGTGTTTATTAGGTGACATTGCGATGCGGCTTGGCCGAAAGTTGAAATGGGACCCGCAGCAAGAACGATTCACCAACGATGACCAGGCAAATCACATGCTCTCCAGGCCGATGCGAAGCCCGTGGCGCCTATAAGAGAATCCAAAAAATGCCAGTAGTTGCTTTCATTCTTGTATACACATTGAGCGTTTCAGCGCAGTCAGCGCCGCCGCCGATAGCCGCGCAATTGGACAAAGACCAGGTGCGAGTCTTTGTTGGCGGAAAACTTTTTACGTGCTATAAGTTCGCCAAGGCCCAAAAGTATCCATACTTTTGGCCGGTAAATGGGCCGGCGTCCGGCAAATCCGTCACCATCGAAACATCGGAGCCTTACCCGCACCATCACTCTTTATTCTTCGGCTGCGACCGGGTCAACGGCGGCAATTACTGGCAGGAAGGCAACGAACGCGGACAGATCGTTTCGCTTGGGCCGAAGATAATCCAGGATTCAGGCCAGCAAGTCGTCTTTACCGATAAATGCCTCTGGCAGCAGCCTGAAAAAAAGCCTGTTATCCTGGACCTGCGCCGCATCGTCATCACCGCACCGAGCGAAAACCTTCGCTTTATTGATTTTGAAATCACACTTGATCCGCTAACAGACATTCACATCCTAAAGACGAATCATTCACTGTTCGCCGCCCGCGTGGTGCCTGAGCTAAGTGTCAGCGCCGGCGGCACGTTGGTCAACGCCGAAGGGAAAACCGGCGAGAAAGGCACATTGGGCGTCGCGTCGCCGTGGTGTGATTACTCGGGTACGCGCAACGGCATCGCCGAAGGTATCGCCATTTTGCAGCATCCGGGCAATCGTTGGTTTCCGTGCAAGTGGTTCACTCGTGACTATGGATTCTTCTCGCCGACACAGATGTTCTGGCTCGAAGAAGGACAACTGGAGCTGCCGAAGGGCGAAACGCTCACTTTGCGATATCGGGTCGTCATTCACGCCGGCGATGCGAAAGGAGCCGATATAGATGGACTGTTCAAGCACTACAAACTCGGCGCCGACGCTATCCCCGACAAAAACTCACGATAAACGCCTTATTCAGGAGATTTTACGATGAAGAGAGCCTTGTTTTGCACGCTTGCCCTACACATTTTGCCAATCTTGCTTGCGCCACCCTTACTTGCTGCAGAGCGATCTGTACCCTGGCGAGGCATACACGTCCTTATCGCTACCGCGGACAAAACCGAGCAACTTACGGGAGTTGTAGGGCAGCTCGCCGATCTCGGCGTAAATGTAATCGTAACGGAGATCAATTATGGCTATGAATATCAATCTCACCCAGAGCTGCGAACAGCCAATCCAAGCAAGAAAGATGACATCCAAAAACTGGTTGCTGAGTGCAGGAAGCACCATATCCGCCTTATCCCACAATTCCAGTGTTTAGGCCATCAGTCGTGGAGTAAACACACTTTTCCTTTATTAGCCAAGTATCCTCAATTCGATGAGAACGCCGGGCAATATCCCAACAACGAAGCTATCTATTGTCGCAGTTGGTGTCCGCTGCATCCTGACGTCAATCCTGTGGTATTCCGCCTTATGGATGAGCTGATAGCCGTCTTTGAAGCCGACGCCCTTCACGTCGGAATGGATGAGGTCTTCCTTATAGGCGAAGACGCCTGCCCCCGCTGTAGAGGCAAGGATAAAGCCGAACTTTTTGCCAGAGCTGTCAACGACTACTACAAGTACTTAGTTAAGAAAAAGAACCTTGAAATGCTGATGTGGGGTGATCGCTTGATTGACGCCGGCAAGATTGACTATGGTAAATGGGAAGCCAGCGCCAACGGTACTGCCGGCGCGATTGACCAAATCCCGAAGGATATAATAATCTGCGATTGGCACTACGAGCTTCGGGAAAGCTACCCGTCGATACCTATGTTTCTGAAAAAAGGCTTTCGGGTGTGGCCGGCCGGCTGGCGCAAATTAGAAGCCACCAAGGCGCTGGTTGCATATTCTCGAAATCTAAACAACCGCAAGATGCTCGGACACCTAAATACAACATGGGGGGCAGTTCCAATAAAAGAACTGGCAAAGTTTGAGCCGATTGTTTATGCCACAAGTTCCTTGCGATAAGGGCCCAGAGCCACATAAAGTGAGAAGTTCACCCGTCGGCAACCTGAAAGTGTTAAGAAATATCTCTTCTAAAATGACCCTGAAGAAAATCAAATCGTGCATCAGAAGCGTAAAAGGTTTTAAGGTACAAGATGAAAGAGCAGGAATTGTCTCTCCTTACTGGGGGCTTTTTGCTCAGATAAAAGATAAACTTCCCCGCAAATATCTTGAACGGATTCGCAGAGTTATCTACCTAGAAAATTTTGGTGATATTTCTAAGCCAACCAGCGTCATAATCAAATTGAATCCCAAAGATTACTTCAAGGCCAATAGCCGGTGGGTTCGCTCTATTAAAATTAAGGGCATAACCGACCGGATTTTGAGGATTAAAAAGAGCGAAATCCGCCATATCCGTGTGCTCGGCGACGGCAACATTCCATATTTGATGCCACGCATCAATCCTGATGGGACAACCGAAGACTTCAGGTACGATGTGGGTGAGCCATATAGGGCGAAAAGATTCCGCAGCGTAATAAACGAAGTCGTTCTGTCGCAATACGCATCATCACATGGCCGGGCAGTAATGGTGCCTATCGGTATGGGAATATACGAGGACCAGGAGCTTTTATACAAAGGCGAGCCGATAGCTTTTTCTATCTGGGGCGTAGAGCATCCCGGAGATTCAAGATTTGGCGATGGATTAGACGCCAAGTTTTATCAGATGCTGGATGAAATGGGGGTCGCTACTTCGATAGAAGAAATGTCCAAGGCGTTACAAAAGGCGCTTTCGTGGATGCGCCGACGTCATGCCCGAATAATTGCCGAAATGCGCAGAAACCACGATATAGGATTAGTCCATTATGAAGTGCATTTTAACAATGTCCTCTTCTTCGGCAATTCGCTGACAATCGCGGATTGGGAGGAAGCTGCACACCACTCTAACCTATCAAGATGCCAGTTTTTTGATGGCGTCGTAGCGGACCTAGTAAGACTTATCGAACGCTGCTGTAGCGAAGAGCAAGTCTACCGACAGCATTACAATCGACTCTCTCGGCTCGCAGCAAAATCTGGAATGGGAATCCCGGATTTTCACACGGTAAATTATTTTCTGTATTACTTTCACCGGAAAGAGGTCAGCCACAATGAGAGAGAACAATTACAGTCACTCCAGGAAAAGTTGCTGACCGAATGTCAGGAAAAACCAGATTTGATAGAAAGGCTTGTTGTAAGACTCATTCTTACTGTCTTTGGGAGGGGACATTTCGGGAAAGGCATTAATTGGAAGGACGTTGCCCGGCCATTTATGCCCGGCTTTTCAGAGGATAATCCTATATGGCAGGGCGAAGCCACAACAACTTTTGACCCCACACTATTTGTTCAAAAAGGCCAGTGGCCTTATGGAAAGAAGAAAAAACATCCGACAAAAGCAATACGTCAGGCCGAAGAAGCTATATACCAGGGCCGGTTTGAGGACGCCATACGGGCCTATGAGAATATACTTCGTTATGGGTACAGGCGTAACCGTGATTTCGACAGATATATCCACCATAATTTAGCATCGCTCTATTTTGCTCTTCGCCAAGATAAGAGAGCTAAAACACATTTTGCCCTTCGGGCTTTTCTATAGAACCAGCCCGTCGGTAAGCGTATTCTTGGTTTTTCCCTTGCTTTGCACACTGTGAATGATTACATTTGCCCAGAAGTCAAACTAAAAGTTGATCCGCCAGACGTACGGCGGATTGACCTTCGGAGATGGGTGCTCTGTAAAGCAATCGTAATGTCTTGAAGAGGGTATGCTGAATGGTCAAATCGATTCTTCATAATATAAGCCAGCCTGTCGCAGAGCGACAAAGTGATAACAATCCACGAACAAACGTTTTCCGGTTATTCGCCGTGATGCTTGTTGTAGCCATTGCCTCTGGGTGCACAGAAAGACAAATGTATAGCACCAGCGTCATTTCGATCCCGCCTGGGGCTCGCATTGAAGTTGATAGCGATTATGTCGGCGATGCGCCCCTGCAGATTGAGTTGGAGGGCTGGGCGCCGGAGAGATTCTTTACCAGAAATCATACAATCACAGCAACCAATAACAATAGACAGTTACAGACAAAGTGGTTTAGAGGCGAGGATAGTCAACACGTGCGCAATTGGGCTGACCCCATACCCAAGACCATCCTCTTCGACTTTGGCAGCCCCAAGAACGAACCTCCCCGAAAGACCTACGTTACCAAGGTTATTTCAGAACCACGTGGGGCCAGGATTGAGGTTAATGATGAGTATAGAGGTGAAGCACCGTTAGAGCTTGAATGGCAGAGTCAGACAGGATATTTCGCAGCAGAAGTAGTAGTCAGAGCCTTACCGGTTCTGCCTGGCCAACAGATCCACGAAAGGTTTTTCAAGTCTTCTGACCAGATTCCCAAGACCATCCTTTTTGATATGCGTCTTGTCTCACCTGGGAAGCCTTATAGACCCAATCTTAAGCCGGAGCAAGAAGCCGGCGATCAAGACAAAAAAGGTGACGGATACTAAAGCAGTTGCATTTTGAAGATATGTAAGGGGGTCATTATGACACGGCTCATACAATCAATTCTGGTATTCTGTGGCAGTCTGGCTGGCTTTAATGCACTTTTGGCTTATTCAGCTAACCAGGACAGAACAACTCATGAGTTCCGCGAACAGTTTATAAGGAGCTTTCCGCGGCTTTCGCTAAACACCACGGTCGGCGATGCGATGATGCTGCGAATCCTTGTCGAAAGCTCGAATGCTAAACGAGGTATCGAAGTTGGATCAGCCACCGGCTTCGGCACCATCAACATGGCAATCGCTTTCGAAAGAACTGGTGGGCATCTCTACACGCTGGAAATCGATCCCAAAATGGTGAAAGAATGCAGAGAAAATGTGCAGAAGGTTGGCTTGCAGAATATTGTTACCTGCATAGAAGGGGATGCTCGCAAGACACTGGCACAACTGGAGGGCGAGTTCGACTTTGCTTTTCTGGATGCGAGAAAAGAGGATTATCTTAAATATCTCAAACTGATCGAGCCAAAATTAAAACCTGGCTCCGTGATCGTTGCCGACAATGTTATTCAATCTGCCAAAGCAATGCAGGATTTTCTTGATTACATACAAAATAACACCAACTACGACACAGTTATTATTCGAGCATCTATGGAGAAAAACGACGGTATGTCGATCAGTTACAAAATCAAGTAAGCCGGCCTCTATCACGTTCTGCACATAAAGAACTTACAGTTGAAAGTATTTAGGGCACGGCAACCAAAAACGCACAAGAATAGTGGAGGTGACTGATGACACGGCACTTCACAGCACAGCTCTTGGCGACTGTCCTGGCAGTCACGCCGGTAACAGCAACGCCTTTAACCTTTGATGATCTGCCCCGACTTATTCCAGGACGAACGGCAGCAGAAAACGCCTTGTGGATCGAGACCCCACTTAGCGCTCGGTTTAACTCTTCCAAACAAGTGGTCGTAGCCGACCTAAAAGGGCCGGCAATTATCACTATGGTCCATTTTGCTATGCCGCAGGTGCTGAAACTGAATCGTGATGTGCTTGTGAAGGTCTATTGGGACGGCGAGACTTCACCGAGCGTCGAATGTCCGCTGGTCGATTTCTTCTGTGACCCGGCGGGCTTGCGAGACCAAGTCAATACTGCCATTGTGAATAAGCGGCGAGGTTTCAATTGCTATTTTCAGATGCCTTTTCGCCAGTCCGCCAAGATCAAGCTGGTCTACGATGGACTTGTCGAGCCGGGCGAGGAGCTTTGGAAGATTATGCCCTGCTACAGCTACGTGATGTACCGCAGGCTCGACAAGCTCCCGGAAGATGTTGGCTACTTCCACGCCCACTGGAAGCAGGAGGCCTTATTGCTTGGCCAGCAGGATTATGTAGCATTGGAGGCGAAAGGCAAGGGCAAATTCGTCGGCTGGAATGTGACAATCCGCCGACCAGGCCGGTCTGGCTATCCGGTAGACGAGAATGAAAAATTCTTTATTGACGGCGAAAAAACGCCGTCAGTTGAGTTTCAAGGTCTGGAGGACTCTTTCGGGTTCAGTTGGGGTTTTCCAGAAACCGAAAGCATGTTCCCACTGACCGGATACTTTCCATTTATAAAAGGCGCGTTCGGCTATCGGTTCTTCGTCAACGATGCTATCGGCTTTGAGAAATCATTACGTGTCGCGATTGGTTTCGGAGCTAACGAAGACCCGGTGTTCCGAAGAGAATTCAGTAAGCCAGGCAGCATGCTGCAATTATCCAGCACGGTGTACTGGTATCAGGTTGAGCCACATTCGCCGCTTTCGCCTGTACCTGCTGCCGTCGATCGCGCGCCGGCGCCGGAGATAGCTTTTTGGCCGGATAAAGAGCAATTGCCTACCAGCGAGGCCTTAAAGAATCGCGGAGTCCGTCTTATGATGCTGTGTGGCCGGCCGCAGAAGGAAGTCATCTATGCAGAGCCAGGCTTTGCCGCAGAGGCCAAATCCGGATATGGCTGGGATGGTTGGAATCTCCCGGTGTATCATTGCCGAGCCGGCGACCAGGACCTGCGAATCGAACTTACTGTGCCAAAAGGCTCAGAAGGCACTGTACGTCTGTACGTTATAGACCCGGACAACTTTCAGGGCGGCCGAAAGCAGACGGTAACCGTGGGTGGGCATCCGCTCGGCGTCATCGAGAATTTTCAGGAAGGTCGTTGGCTTGAGCAAAAAATCACGCCCAAAGATTCAGGGGACGGTACGATACTCGTAGAAGCCCACAACGATAGAGATGTCTCTAACGCCGTGATTTCGATCATTGAATGGGTGCAAAAGAAGTGAATCGGGCCTCTTTTTACCGAACCGGCCCTAAATTCTCATACCATTTGTATTCTACGCCTCATAGATTTTCCGCACGCCTCCAACTCGCAGTGGAGTTGCTGCAAGCGCTGCTGGCCGACTGTTCTGCAGTAGCGGAGATTAGCGTATTCGAGATACCAGTCTGATATTCTTGTCCATAGCCCGTCGCCCGAGTCTCGAGACCGTAGCCGGATAGAGAAAGCGTGCAGCGTCTCACCGAGATCTCGCCACAGCCCTGCGGCCTTGACCTTACGATCCATCCTGGCAAGCATCTTGTGCAGTGTCACAAGCTCTGGGGTCTTCGTCACCCTTGATTTTATCTGGCGCTGCGATTCCTTCCTGAAGTAGCGTCGAAATAGGGCCAACCAGAGTGTGCTGCCAAAGAGGGTCGTTAATGCAAGTGAACCGGCAAGGATGTTGTGGTACTTGAATAGCCACCCGAACAGGCCAAAAAGGCCATACCAATACAAGGCATCCAGCAGTTGTCCAAGAGTACTGCCAAAACCTCCACCCAAGCGTCCCACCTGTTCAGCCGAACGCGCCCCCGCCAGATCCTGCTGCACCGTAGCTTCGACAATAACCCAGCGGTTTCGTTCACTATCCCAGGCTTCAGCCCAGGCATGGGCGTCCATATTCCGAGCAACCCATGATTCACTTGGGGCGTCTCTCTCAGTGACCAGGAAGCCGGTAACGTAGCGAGTTGGCACGCCGGCAAGACGTAACAGAATCGCAGCCCCGGAGGCAAAATACTCACAATAGCCGGTGGATTCCTCCAGCAGAAAGTGGGTCAGCTTGTCCCGGTCAGGCGGGATATCTAAGCCGAGCGAGTACGCATAGTTGGTGTGAAAGTAGTTGATGACAGCATCGATCTTCTCAGTCGCTGTGCTGCACCCGGCGAAAATCCTGCTGGCTAGTTGATATATGCGCGGGTCAAGGTCTCCGGGAACATCCAGCATCCGGAGACGGTAAACGCCGGCAGGAACCTTTTGATATGCTGATTCTGCGTAGCCAATCCGGTAGTTCAGGCCGCTACGCGAATTCGGAGCATAAATAATACCGTTGTCGTCCAGTAACAGCAAATTGAGCGGCATCTCAAGAAAGGATGCTCCCAGGGGCGTGAACACAGCATCGGCCAATTGCGATTCATGCCGGATAGACATGTGCTTACACTGCGATGCATCTGTCTCGTCCAGGCGAAAGACATTCGTTCTGCCCACGAAATACATGCCGAACAACCTGTTCCGTTCGGGAAAGATTGCTTCTCGGTATGACAAATCGTACCATTCGGATTGACGGTACACCTCAAATGCTCTGGCCCGCAAGTAACCCGGGCAGTCGTCGCTTATGATGGTCAGCGCGGGCGTTGGATCCTGATCGCCCTTGATTGACAGAATGCTCGACAGTCTCCCGCTGGTGGAAAAGCCAACACGTGACATGCCGTCTGCAATACTTTCGGCGACACGGCCTCTACCGAGCCAAACCGGAAGGTAGTTGAGAACCTCCACGTGGCGATAGAGCACGGAACCTGCGATCCAGCCGCAATTTAGAGCGACCGCCAGTATTAGGCCGACAGTAAGCCGACGGACACATTGAGGATTGAAGATCGCCGATTGCCGATTGTAAATCGACAATCGAAAATCGACAATGGAAAATATCGGGGCCGATTCACGGGCAGCCGCTATATATAGCACCGCAAGAATGACCGAAAACAGCTCCAGCAGCCGAAATGCGATGTACATGTTATCAAGCAGAAGGGCTTGTCCGGCAGCAATCATAGTAGCTACGTGAAACAATCCGAGCGAAGGTGGAAGCCGCTGCGGCGATCCGAGAAACAGTACTAGGATCATCGAAGCCAGGAAGTAGCGGGCTACTGTCTGCCAGGCGACGCCCGCCGCTTGTTCAGGAGCTGCGCGGGGAGTCGAACTGGTATAGGCCGCGTGAAGTGCAAAGATAATCGCCAGGACAAGCAAAAGAAATGACGTGACAACCTGTCTTTCTGGCTTTATATCCCAGGTAAATCGCCGCCGCAGACCCAAGAGGCCCAGCATACAAAGGACAGCCGGATATGCAATATCACCGCAGACTCGCGCGGTTAGCACCGAGCTTGCCAAAATCATGATGACAGCAATGGCCTTTTGCGTCTTCACAATCGTTTTATCCTGCCCGTCAATATCTCGTCGGGCGACAGAAACTGGATGTCTCCAGTCCAGTTCATATTGTCCTTATCTGCATCCATCACAGGGGACTCGCCTATCAGCAAGACTCTTGTGCGGCAGCCAGCGGCCTCGGCCAGTTCCAGCAATTGCCGATATGCCGCGTCCCATTTCAGCAGAATGAAAAAGACCTCAGATACCTCGGAAAAATCGAAAATCGAAAATCTAAAATCTAAAATCCCCGCGTTCGGGCGACGGGTTGGTTCGAGGCCCGCCAGAATTTCATGTATTTCCTTGAGGCGCAGCAATCTGGGCCAGCCGGTAAACTGATGCAAATCGGGGCCTGCGAGCAAGAAATCAATAAGACAATCACTATTGATTGAATAAGCCACAGAAGCACAAAAAGAGATGGCGGCCTCAACCAGTTCGTCGCCCGTGGCCCGTGACCCGAGCAATTTTCCATTGTCGATTTTCGATTGTCGATTTACAATCGGCAATGATACGGCGGTGTCTAACACCAGCGCCCCGACAAAATCGCGGTCGAAATCATCGTAGTACTCCTTGGTAGCCGGTACGGATAAGCGAGCCCAGGCGCGGGCATCAATTCTGCGAGGGGAATCGCCCGGCAAGAAAGGCCGGTTCCCCAGGTATTCAGGCCAAGCCCCTGTAAGACCGGCGAGTCTCGCGCCAGTAGCGCGAACGGGCCGACTCAGGCCTCTCAGAAGGATTTGCAACTGGGAAAAGGCAGGAAGAACAATCAGGATTTCCTCCGCGACCAGTCGGGGCGACGTAGCGAAACTAAACAGGTTAAAGGGAAAGACGGATTGGCAAATCGGCTGCTTGATCCGATAGTGGCCCCGGCGATTAGGCCGCATCGCAATGGTCACCTCGATAGTGTCGCCCGGCCTAAGGCGCGAAACTGTGGGTCCGCCTCCGATCTGCTCAATCGCCTCAGGCAAGGCAGCAAAGCTCAAACAGAGATTATAAGCCGGTAGGCGTCCGATGTTCTTCAGAACATATCTCAGTGGAACTATCTGGCCTGCCATAACAGAATCAGGCAGACTGCCGCTAATCTGGATTTTGGGCCGCACAACAAAGCCGACAAGCAAAGCCATCAGGACAACCGAGACCAGCGCTGAAAGTGCCCCGAAGGCAGGAACAATCAGAGCGGCCAGAGCGACAAAGGCGGTTCCACGAAGGACCACACTGCCGGCGTCAGTCAAGCCAAAACGTAATCTCGACATTTGCATTTTCAATTTGCGATTTTCGATTTTCGATTTACAAATCGGCAATCAGCGATCGGCAATCGACAATCGGCCTTCAAACCGGCACTTTGATATGGCTGACAATCTCCATAATAATCTGCTCCGCAGTATCGCCGCTGTGCCGCGTCTTAGAGGCCAAAAGAACGCGATGCGGCAATACGTAGGGAACAAGCCACAACACATCATCAGGAATGACAAAATCGCGCTTTTGGAAGTATGCGCGGGCGCGGGACGCCTGAGTTAGCATCAACGTTCCGCGGGGGCTGACGCCCAGTTCGAGGCGACTATCGCGGCGGGTAGCATGGATGATTTCAACGATATACGTCAGAATACTATCATCCACGTGAACGTTGGCTACCTCTTGCTGGATCAGTCGCAGTTGTTCAAGCTCAAGCACCGGCTGAATCCTGTCGAGTGGCTCGCTGTTGGCATGCGCGTTGAGAATATCGACCTCGACTTCCGCTGTCGGATAACCTATGGCAAGCCGGACAAGGAATCGGTCCAGTTGAGCTTCGGGCAAAGGATACGTGCCGTGGAACTCGATGGGGTTCTCTGTGGCAATCACCATAAACGGTTTCGGCAGCGGACGACGCTCTCCTTCAATCGTCGCCTGATTCTCATTCATTGCCTCCAGCAGAGCCGACTGGGTTCTTGGCGAAGCGCGGTTGATCTCATCGGCAAGTAAAATGTTGCAGAAGATGGGGCCGGGATCGAACCTGAAGTCTCCGCTAACTGGATTGTAGATAGAAGAGCCCAGGATGTCCGCAGGCAATAGATCGGGCGTGAATTGTATCCGGCGAAACTTGGCGTCAACGCTTTTAGCCAGTGCCTTGGCCAGAGTCGTCTTGCCCACGCCGGGTACATCTTCAATCAAAACAGACCCGCCAGCTAATAGGGAGATAATCATTACATCGATACACTCACTCTTACCGTAGATAACACTCTGCAGATTCTCCTTCAGGGCTGCCAGTAGAGGGTTTTCCATCTGAGCGGTTGTCATATCCTGTCTCCCCGGTCTAAATTGACAATTGGCAGTTGGCAATTGAAAATTGACAAAATCTTCCTCCAAGATTGATTACGGTGAACGGGCATTTGGGACCCCGCCGGGCGGCAGCCCTCTGACGCAGCGAAAGCCATAGATATCGTATCCAAAGCAGACATCCGCATAGCCCGGATCTTCATTATAACGATAACCGGAGCGACAGCTCTGTGCGCTGAATTTCCATGCACCGCCCCGCACGACTTTGTTGTCGCCTGTCTTCGGTCCTTTCGGATTCTGCTGCGGAGATTCCTGGTAATAGTCTACTCCGTAAAAGTCGTTGCACCACTGCCAGACATTACCGCACATATCGTACAATCCCCACGGATTCGGCAGCTTCTTACCTACCGGCCGAGGCTGTCCGCCGGAGTTTTCCTCAAACCAGGCATAATCTGCCAATTTTAAGGGATTATTCCCGAAAAAGTATGCTGTTTTGGTTCCCGCCCGACAGGCATATTCCCATTCTGCTTCCGTAGGCAGTCTGTATCCATCTGCATCAAAGTTACACTCCCAGGTTTTCAAATCATAGCAAGATTGAAGCCCCTCCAGGCGAGAACGGGCATTGCAGTATCTTGCAGCATCCGACCAGCGGACCTGCTCAACGGGATTCATACTTGCCTTCCAACGGGAAGGATTTCCTCCCATAACTCTTTGGTATTGCTCTTGAGTCACCAGGTACTTATCTATGTAGAATGCGCTTACATAAACCTTATGGGGCTGCGCATCTACCTCATTCTCATCTCCCATTATAAACCAGCCGGCTGGAAGCTGAATCATTACTACGCCGGACTTAGTCCTTATTTCGCTTGGGGCGTCGCTCGGAGCGCTTCGCCCACAGCCCGCAAGGACAACTAAAGTGCCCGATAGAACAAACACCGTTACAACATAATGTTTCATAATCCTGCGATTGCCATTTCCGATGTTCAAGTTCACCCTCCCATGTTCAATAATCGGGCCATATTTCGTAGCCATCAGGATTTCTAAGGCACTTCCTGCAACGGCTTCTGATCTCTTCTGCTATTTGAACAGCCCTGGGGTCATTTACGCAACCATAACCTGCCTGCTGAGATAGTTTCCTGGTTAAGCTGTGAAACTGAGCAACAAGGGTGTCTTGCGCTCCGCCCATTGCCCTCCATTTCTCGCTAAGGTCCGAATAGGCTGGCAGGCTTTTCGGGTCTTTCTTGGCGGTAAGAGCTTTTGTCTTCTGAGCCAACTCGCCGGTATATTCCAGACTTTTGATATTATCTGTCTGCCTATTGTATTCCTGAACTATCTCCTGCGCTGTTGACTCCAAACTCGCAAGAAATGGTTTCAAGTCAGCGTGGGATTTCCTTGTCAGACTTAGAAACTCCATCATGCTCTTGGCAAAATCTTGATACTCGTTGATCCTCTCCATGTGCCGGGTGACAAAGTAGACCATGTCATCCACAGCTCCCTCAACGTATTCTTTTCGCTGCACTTCTTCGCCTGCATCAAAAACTGCCTGCATTGCCTCTGTACACCCGCAGGTACAGGCACGACGGACGCTTGCGCTACCCCTTCTATGATGGGTACGCAATTTCCGGCCTGGCAGGTCAAGTATAGTATCACACGTTTGCCTGCCCAGCGTTGCCTTGGCAATATCAACAGGAGTAGAAATCGACAGCGGAGTATTCTTTCTCTCCAGAAAATAGATCAGAGATTCCCCTTTGGGCGGTATTTTCTTACTAAGATGGTAGAAAGCGTCCTGGCCACTAAACCAGACAGGGTAGACATAGGAACCAGTTACGCCCCGCCAGATATTTCCTTTGGATTCTCTAAACGTAAAGGTAGTTTTCACGTCTGCTTCATATAATTGGGTAACCCATTTTGCAGGAAAGGGCCTTTTCCAACTGGTAGCCACATCCTTTTCCAGATAAGAGGGCTGCAACTGCTCTTTATGCCAGATGCCCGGCGCTTCCAAGATGGCAAGATAAATGCTCTGCCCGTCATTGTCAAAGTCAACAGATTCGATGAGGCGGGGCTGGCGCTGTCCATTTTCAAGCGCAAGCCTCATTTCTTGCCTTCCCTTCGGCCAGGTGACGACCAGCATACTATTTTCTCCCCTCAGTAATCCTAAGAAGAGATTCTCCGAAGGGATGCAGAGTGTATTCGTTGAAGGGTACTCTCTGGGGTCAAATATGAGGTCGTCGCCGATAAAACTGGGCACTATACCATACTCAATTGGACCGGAAAGGCTTATGCCCTTGATATGCTCAGCGGGTTTAATCTCGACAATCTCTGTCTTGCTGAACGAGAAAACGGCAGACACATTCATACCTATTTCCTGGCCGGAGAAAGAAACTTCCAAAGCCGCTTCGTCACCCGTATTCTGCAATATCTTGCAGCAGGTAATCCTTGCCGACCCTCTTTTAAGTTGAAGAGGAATAAATTCTACTCTCTTCTGGCCTGCATGGGCTTTCGAGTAGATAACCACTCGGCCTTTGCTCGACCAGAACACGGCGGTTAAGTGCTCATTTTCTATTACTGCGTCTCCCTCGAAAGAGTATTCTCTTCCGTAGTAACCCGGGTCCGAAGAGGCAGCAGATGGGTTGGCTTCAAGCGTAAGGAGGTCGGCAGGGACAGGCTTCCAGTTGGTCCTATCTCGGATGTCGACCGTATCTACAAAAGGCGAAAGTGTGTCCCAAACCTGCGTACCTGCTATCTCTTCTTTGGCCTGGGCTATTGACATCCTTGGGCTTGTCACCAGCAGCAAAACCACCGCCGTTATCCGTAGGAGCAGCCGACTCCGCCGAAGCAACCGCTTCGGCTGCGAAGGCCGGAATCCACAATTAAGTGTTCCCGCCGGGCGGAGTCTCCCAGAGCCTTGCTTAACCTTCATAGTGTACATCCCTTCCAAGTTTATCATACGTTTTCCAATAATTGTAAACTATATGGTCGTGGTAAGGCTACGCATATAAGGCATGCCAACTGCAAATCGCTGAAAAACATGCAAAAATCCCAAAGATTGAGAGCTTTTTTATTTGACATATCTCTGGCGTGCTGGTAAGCTATTTTTTCAAGGTATTGGTATCGAGGAGGAATTCAGAGTCTCCGATCAAGTGTGCTGCCAATAACAGGAGAGTGAAGCTGTACTATTTTGGGCACGAAGTGTATCATCAGGTTTCGGAATAGGAGGAGAAGTCATGAACAGGTTCCTTTTGTTGGCTGCTGTGCTCGTCCTCGCACTGCCCGGTCCGACATTTGGGGCCATTGTCTATTCGGGCTCCCAGAATGTCACGCTTACATTAGATCCTCAATCAGCCCCCCCTATGACGATGGCCTCCATGACCATTCACATTGCCGGCCAGACCGACCAACAGACCGGGGAATGGGACGATTTTCGGGTCGATCTACGGTGGGACTACGACATAATGGCAATGACGGGCATGTCCCATTTGGCTATTTACGCGCCAATGGGTACGAGCCCAACAGGAATGACGTACATGAGTATGATAGTCGGGGTTTTTGACATGAGCAGCATGCAGATGCCGTATGCGCTGAACTTGTCTGCCGGAGCCATAATTGGCCCAGATTCTCCTCTGACCAATGTCGGCTGGGCTGTCCTATCCGATATGGGCGTCGGCCAATTTGATGAAGAAGGCGGCTATATCGGCCTGATGATAGATATTCCAGGCGGCAGCCCCCATTATGCTTGGCTGCACATGTCAGAACAGTGGGACATGGGTCTGCCCACCCATGGCGTCAGATTTCCCGGATGGGCGTATGAGGACGTAGCCGGCCGTGCGATCGGCGCCGGCGTGATACCCGCACCGGCTGCCCTTGTCCTAGGAGGTCTCGGCATAGGGCTTGTCGCCTGGCTGCGCAGACGCCGAGCGGTCTAACATATTCTATGCGATGTGCCGTCCTCGTTGTTCTGGTTTTTGGGATACTTGCCAGGCCGGCCAATCCTTCGACTTCGCTCGGGACAGGCCTGGCCGCCCACGCCCTGCTGGGCGAGCATAACGAGGCGACCCTCGACCCATCGCTGCCAACACGTGATGAGACACTCCAAAAAACGATCCTTCAAGCAGTTCAAGCGGCTTCGGCGGGCGAAAGTCTGCCGCCGCTAAAAGTGGACTACCCCCTGGATGAATCTGTGTTCCCGCCAGATATGGCTGCCCCAACATTCGTCTGGAGCGACCCTGCTGCCGAGGCTGATACCTGGCTGATCGAGGTCGTGTCCGGCGATAGCAACGATCACCTTTGGGTCCTCACGCAAGGGGCGACACCGCCACGGGCACGCGATGACGATCCAAGGACTCTCTCACCGGCCGCAGCCGCCTATAAGCCACCAGCACCGATGCACAAGCCTCGCCGATGGATGCCGGCCCCTGACACCTGGGAGCGGATCAAAAGTCTATCACGTGGGCGGCCCACGACCGTTACAATCACAGGCTTCCCTTCGGCTTCGCTAAGAGGTTGCCCTGAACCTGCCGAAGGGGCAGGCCGTAGCGCAAACTTGGACCGAGCACTATCGCGCTGGCGTTTCAAACTCAGTACATCGGACGATGCCGTAGGGGCGCCGATCTTCTATCGCGACGTGCCGCTGCCGTTTGGACACGTCCTGGAGAACCTCGAATCCATCCGCTGGCGTCTGGGAGACGTGTCCTCGTATAAACCGCCCACTCTGCTGACGGACATGAAGGTCTGCGGCAATTGCCATTCCTTCACGCGCGACGGCAAAACCTTAGCGATGGACGTGGACTACGGCAGCGATAAGGGCTCTTACGTCATTGCAGAAATCGAACATCAGACCATCCTTGAGAAGAGCAAGGTGATCTCCTGGAGCGATTACCGCCGTGAAGACAAAGAGCCTACCTTTGGGTTACTCTCTCAGATCTCTCCTGACGGGCGTTACGTCATCAGCACCGTCAAGGACCGCTCGGTGTTTGCCGCGGTGGATGAGCTATTTTATTCCCAGCGATTCTTCCCCGTCACGGGCATCCTGGTGGTCTATGACCGGCAGACCAAGGAGTTCTTTCCGCTGCCTGGCGCAGACGACCGCGAGTGTGTGCAGAGCAATCCCGTGTGGAGTCCCGATGGCAAGACGATCCTTTTTGCACACAGCAAGTGCTATAAGCTGCCCAACCTGAAAGACCCATCCTCTGCACTTGTCACGCGGGAGGAAGTATCGGAGTTCTTCGAAGGCGGCAAGAAGTTCCGCTATGACATCTATAGCATCCCGTTCAATGACGGCAAAGGCGGCCAGCCCACGCCGGTGCCGGGGGCGTCCGACAATGGAAAGAGCAATTACTTCCCACGATTCTCTCCCGACGGAAAATGGATCGTGTTCTGCCAGAGTGACACGTTCATGCTGCTGCGGCCCGACAGCACGCTTTACATTATGAAGGCCTCCGGCGGCACGCCACGGAGAATGCGATGCAACTTCTCCGATAAGATGAACTCGTGGCATAGCTGGTCGCCCAACGGCAGGTGGCTGGTCTTTGCCTCCAAGGTGGGCAGCCCGTTCACGCAACTGTGGCTGACGCACATCGACGCTGATGGCGATGACACGCCGCCCGTGCTTTTAGAGCATTTTACCGCCGCCGACCGCGCTGCGAACATCCCGGAATTCGTCAATGTCCCGCCTGAGCAGTTCGCCGAGATCCGCCAGGAGTTTGCAGACTACTACACGCACTACCGCGCTGGGACATTTCATGAGTATCGCCGCCAGTACGCCCAGGCCATCGAGGAATTCCACAAGGCCCTGACGGAAGAGCCGAATCACGTTGAGTCACTATACCTGCTGGCCTCGTGCCTTGCCCGAATGGATCGGGAGGAAGAAGCCATCCCATACGCGCGCAGGGCCGCTGCCCTTATGCCCAATAGCACCACGATTGCCGGCTTGTTAGGGGCACTGCTCAGTCACACCGGCGAGTATAGCGACGCCCTGATGTACCTCCAGGCCGCCTATGCGGCAAACCCGGGGGACGTATCTATTGCCAACAATCTGGCATGGGTGCTTGCAACTTGCCCTCTAAGCATACTCCGCGATGGACCTCGCGCGCTGCAGTTGGCCGAGTGGGCCTGCAAGGTAACTGCATACACGTCCCCCCCGCTGTTAGATACCCTGGCGGCGGCATACGCCGAAGCAGGTCAGTTCGATAAGGCCGTGCGCATAACCTTACAGGCGATAGAAATCGTCCGCAATAATCCCAAGGCCTCCACGGCGACGTTAGAGTCCCGCCTAGAGCTTTACAAGGCCGGCAAGCCTTACCGCGAAAAGAAGAACTGAAAACTAATAAGAATGACGAATATCGAACAAGGAACTTCGAAGTTCGAACCTCGATGTTCAATATTCAATATTCGTTTCCTATTCCGGCCTCGGACAATCGCCGGGAAGCTGCGCATCTTTCTTTTTCCAGTTGGTCACGAGTCTGTTCAAATCGCCGGTGAAAACACGGAACTTGTTGATGCCGCCCGAATCCTTGTGGTCGATGTCCGCACAGGGATCAAGGGCCGCGTCGCCGGCCTTCTTCTTCCAGTTGGCCACAATGAGATTCAGGTCACCGGTGAAGACACGGAACTTGTTGATGCCGCCCGAATCTTTGCCGTCGGCGTCACCATCGCACTGATAGCCGCTGCCGTTCGGCGGTGCACACCAGCAATCGGGCTTGCCAGAAGCTAACCAGTCCCCGTAGGTCGAATATGTGCACGGGAAACAGCCCGGCTCAGTGAACAGGATAAACGACATATCCTCACTCATACCAACCTGGTCATACAGCTCTTGCCAGACCCATGTCGACGCACCGGTCGCATCTGTCACCATGTGCCCGGCTACGGCGTCATCATTCCGGCTGGCATCATATAGGGCCTTGACCTGGTCTGCGCTAAGGGCGTAATTGTAGATTCGAACATCGTCAATCAGGCCGTTGAAGTACTCGTCATCTTCTGCTCCACGCACACCGAGCGTCAGCTTGGCGACATTGCCAGATGCAAAACCCTTCTGCAGGTCAGCCGCGATATCAAACTGACCATTTACGTACATGCTAAACTTCTTCGTCTTGGAATCATACGTGCCGGTCAGCATATACCACTGGTCGGCGTTGAGCTTTTGGTTCGTCTGCCATGCATCCCAGCCGACCCTGAAGTGGAATCTGCCGTCGTCGGTGAGCCACATCCCGAACCTGTTGCGGTCCCAGCCGTCGCGGTCGTACTCCATTATAGTCCGCCAGCCGCCCGTGACTTCCCTCGCCCTTATCCACGCTGAGGTGGAGAATGAACCCGGAGCGAAATTCAGCCCTGTCGGCGTGTCAACCTTAACATAGTCACCCTTGCCGTCAAGGTCGAGCGCTCCGCAGACATGCCCGCAGCAAGCCGCCCAGTTGGCATCGCCAACGAGCGTGCCGTGGTTGTTGTTGCCGCTATCATCGCTGGCAGTTACGCCGGATGTCTCATCCAGCTTCCAGTGCAGCACCTCGGTAAGCCCCGGCACATCCCACGTAGTACACTTGTGGTTTGTCCAGCCCCACGGATAGCCGACATCTTGCGGATTCTTGTAGACAGCCACTATGCTCAGCCAGTAGACGCTGTTGACACTCTTCTGGCAGAACCAGTTTTCTTTCGGCAGTTGCACCGAGTAACGGAACACCGGCTCGCGTCTAACCGGTGGTGGCGGATAAATCAATATGGTGTACTCAGGATGCTTGTCGTAGCCGACCAGCACCTCGTCATAATCGTAGGCCTTATACTCCCAGACTTTTTCGCGCGGATGGCTATACGGAACGGCAGAAGACGCCGGCACATCGGTCCAGACCGAGAGCAGGAAATAGTCGGGTTTGGCCGGCGGCGTCATTTGCTGACACTGGCACGCCTCATACTGATAGCCGATATACGAGCCCCACCAGACGATGGCCGTCACCGGAGTTATGCGAGTGCACAGCCAGTCATCGGCTACGAGGCGCCGGATTTGTAGCTGCTCCTTCTGAGCCTCGGTGCTAAGCTCGAAGGCTAGGTCGATGGATTTGCCCTCCAACGGATGCCTCTGTGGGTATAGTAGTTCCTCCCACGGGCGAGAGATGGGCATTATTTCCGTACGCCAGACCGCATCATCATTCCAGTGGTCCGCCGAGGTTTTCCAGCCGAACCGTGTCGCCTCGGTCATTGGTGCATGTACTACCTGCGCCTGAACGGCCAGCCAATAAATAGTGCCTTGCTGCTGGACAAATGCCTGGGAGCGGTCGATATCAAAATCAAACTGCCAGCAGATAGTATCTGCGGAAGGCTCGTAAATTGGCTTGCACGGCACATACCAGCCTTCCTTCAACCTTTCAGCGTACTTGATAGCAGCAAACTCGCCAGATTTGAAATCTCGGCTCCACAGTAATTTGCCGGGCATACTGTAGCGTGTCGGACTCTGGCTGGCAGGGATATCCTCGTAAATGACCAATTTGAAGACCACATTTTCCGGAAACCTCGCAGGCAGAATATCGTTGTACCACGAACCCCAAACGCGAATGTGCGTAATCGGCCCGGTGGTAGTACACTTAAAATCGTCGGCAAGAGCCTGTGGCGACCACGTTGGCGGTATGTCGTCTGTCGCGTCCACATCCAGACCTGTTTCACTGAGGTCCGGTTTTTGCGTCCACTTTGTGGCTGCTGTTGTCTCTATAGCCAAAGATTCCTCGTCTTCGTAGTGCGGCCAGTCACGGATGCCCGTGTAGGCCTGCTCCCACTTGATGTAATTCGGATCGGTGTCGAGCTCAAAGGCCATATCGTAGCTCTGAATCTCGCCGCACAACGTGCTGGTAAGCTCCTCGATGCCGAACTCGTTTGAAAAACTATTCGGGAATTCCCCTTGCACCCTGAACCTCACCGCATCATCCATCCAGTGCTGCGGCCGGGTCTTCCATCCCCACTGAGGGTACGGAATCAGAATCGGCGGATAAATAGCCGTGATGCTGATCCAAAAGACGTCGCCGCCCCTGGCCGAATCGACGTACTTCTGCTGCCAGAAATACTCCCGCGGCTTCAGTTGCACATAATACTGGAAGCAGGTATCGGACGGTTTCTCCTGGAATCTGTCGATTCCTGCCCACTCTTCGTGCACTCGTTCCGCAGGTATCTCGACCTGCCAGAGCAGCTTGCCGGGGTGGCTGAAACCAGGTTTGACATCAGGATTGGCAGCAACATTTGACCAGAATCCTATTTGCCAGGCAGTCGGCTCAGTATCCGGTGGTTCGCGGCTACTCCAACCTTCGTACGACCCCCACCAGTGAACTGAGGTTACAGGCATACTGCCCAGGCAGCGGAAATCATCGGCGACTATGTTCCAGACAGTGGTCGATGGGGGCACCCCAGTGCCGGGCTTAACGGCAAATGATGGCTCATCCCAGCCGCAATAGTATGGTGTTTTAGACGTTGGATTCCACTCGATGGGCGGCTGAGACCACTTCAGATGCTCCGCCGGCGGTTTAGGCTCAGGCGGCACCTCCACCTCCGGCATAAAGTAGTAATCCTCTGTCTCGCCAAACTCGTATCCGGCGGCAGGTCCGTCACCGCCAGCGCGAGCGACAGAAGTAACCATGCCCCACTGCTGCTCGGAAAGCGTTATTCGCATCCAGATCCGCTCTTCCGCCGGGACTGCCTGAGGCTGCCAGCAGGTGAATGCCGGCGTAGTAACATCGTACGTGCCAGATGTTACAAACTGCAGAAGTTGATTCTGTACCGCCCACTCCGGAACCATCGTGCCATCCGGACACTGCAACACATCGTTCCAGTCGCCATCGCGGTTCCAATCGAACCACACGTTCACATACAAAGGCGGCGGCTCAATCATCGCCAACGGCACGACCGTTACGCGGTAGACGAAACTCGTCTGCCCACAGTACGGCAGAACCAGCGGCACCTGCACGCCATCGTCAGCTTTATCCAGGTCGGGGCTGTCACTCGGTGGCACGATATTATTTGTGCCGTCTTCGTCAGGCCCGACATCCGCCTCGTTTTCGAGGCTGACGCCGTCGCCCAAATAGGCTACCGCCTTGGGCCGCCAGTGAATTGGACCGTATGGCGGCGAACCGGCGCCGTACACAGTCGGATATTTCGCCTGCACGCCGAGCGGGCCGCCCTTCGGATATGCAGTCATCGTAGTGACGGAGCTGTTTGTACTATCCGGGGCGTCACCGAGGTCGCACTTGGGCTCAGCCGGCTGCCCCTCGCCGGTAATTACAAACGCCAGGTCCAGTGACTTTTCCGTCTGTGGGTCGCGCAGCTCTCTCCAGTGCCATATGCCTGTCGGGGCACCCCAGTAGACCGCATCGTCCTCGAAGTGGTCAAGTGACGTTTTCCACCCGATGTGCGTCCCGACCGGGTCACGGATAGTAATCGAAAGAACCAGCCAATAAATTTGCCCGGCCTGCTGAGTAAACGGGTCGGGAATGTTACAAATGTTACACTGGTAGATATCCTTATGGTCGTTTGGTATCCACGTGTGGTATCCCATTATCCATCCCTGGATGTTGATTCTCCAGTTCATAAATCCCTGGTTGCCGGTTGCCCAGTGACGCAAATCGAAGTCCGCCGGGCCGAAGACTCTTTCCCATAGAAGTCTGCCCGGTACGCTGTAGCCGTAAGCGCTATCTCCAGCGGGAATGTTGGAATAGATGCTGGCGTGGATACGGTCGATTATCCCTACCTTGTCGCCTTGCCAGGAGTACCAAAAGTGAATGTCGGTGACCGGGCCGGTTTCTGAGCACTTCCAGTCGTCGGCCACATCGGTGGGGGGCACCTCCACATCCCAGCCCTGCGGGTCAGGCAGTTGCGGGAAGTGCATCTTGTACGGGTCGCCACGCTGCCAGCCGCACGGACCTGGCGATGGGCCGGTATCACCCGCGCCGATCGGCGTGCCTGGCACGTTCTCATACGCCCATCCGTCGATTGTGGCGCTCTGGTTGTTTGCACCAACGTTAGACATGCTTGCCAGGTGCAGCCAGGCATAGTAGGCACTGCCGGGCAAAACCAGCCCAATATAGCCGCCGGATTCATCAAATTCGCCGTTGGCCGTCCTTCCCCCCACGCCCTCTGAAAGGAGAACCGCCAGACCATTGTCGGCAAGAGGCGAATCCGGGCCGATCATGGCGCCGGGAGCCAGATTAAATGCTTGCCCTATCCCCATCATGTGGAGGCCGACCACCTCCCCCATCGCCATGCCCAAACCCATACCGCCGAGTATGGTCAACCTCGTCCTACCCATCATATCCGTGCGCATTGCCATTTCATACTCGAGGATGATGGTGAAGTCGTCCCACTTCTCGCTGGCCCCGGCAATGCTAATCATTGCCATCTCAGCCGGGGGAGCAGGCAGATTCGGACCGCCTTTCAACTGGAGTGTGACATTCTGTGACCCCGAGTAGACAATAGCCCCCTCGACTTTGCTCAGGGCAGGCCCAAAGATAAGACTCGAAATCACCAGAACGGACACAACCGCCAAGAGTAGGAACCTGTTCATGACTTTATCCTCCACAAAAAGACATTTGACTTGTACGCTACCAGCACAGTCAGGCTTTGTCAAGCAGAAACGGACCTAAAACTTAAAAAAAGGGAACCGTTCACAGCGATAAATCAGCGTTTTTATGTCATTGCCAGGCCTGCCTTGCAGGCCGTGGCAATCCCCTCATGGAACAGCAGAGATTGCTTCGCGCAGTTTATCCTGAGCTTGCCGAAGGGCTCGCAATGACATCCATCGTTTGAGCGGCGACAAAGCACTAGAATAGTTGCTCTGAGTTCTCTGTGCTCTCTGTGGCAAAGAAATATTCAGGCTAAGAAAGACAATTCTTGCCGGCCCGGAAAGAAAATCGCCGAAACGGGAAAGTCAAGATTGAAATAGTGCCGGATTTTGCTATATTATGCTCATGAGTTATGTTGACGTTATACTAAAAGGCAAGAAGACTCGGGAACTTCTTATACTGGCAGAAACAGTCTGTGTTTCCCGTTTTATACAGACTGTATAATCATTGTTAGGCGGCACTACACGCCCTGCAAAGAAACATACACAACTACAGGAGGATCGCGACATGAAGGACCGCATCGTCACCATCGTACTATCAGTAGCAGCCACGTTTGGTCTGATGAAGGTTGACCTCAAACAGCCGAAGGAGATCGATGTCGATCGGCTGATCGTGAGGAAGGAATTGATCGTGTCCGACACCGGGGTGCCGTGGGAGAAGGGATTTGAAGCTCAGCAACTTCCCCGCGGCATCTATGCGCGTTCGCTTTGGGACGGGCCCGGCGGGCTCTGGGTTCGCAGCCGGCTGATCAAGGGAGAGATTGACGATCCTTTTGACGACCGTTTTCACGCCCTCGAAAAGGACGGCAGCATGCGCCTCGCGCCAGGGCATATCTCATGGAACGTCTGGATCGATGGCGCGTGGAGGCAAATGGCGATCATCCAGGGCGAGGGACTTGACCTTTCCGAAATACCCATCGAGGAGTGGACGGGGGGAAGCCACCCCGGCCGGATACGCTTTCAAACCTACCGGCCGCGGCACGACGAGCCGCTGACGGATGCCCTGATAGGCCAGGGGATGATGTCCATCGGTGGAGGAGGCTATGGCGGAGGCGGATTGCCTTATCCCAGCGAGGTCCTGCAGCTTTGGGGAGGGGAAATGCTACAAGCAGCGATTCCAACCCCCGCAGCCCCAACCGTGGTGAAGGACGATGGCTCGGGCGAGCATCAATATGCCATTATTGCCGTAGGCGCCCAGGGTCGTCGCGCGGCTGTCTCGCGCGCCACGAAGGCCGGAGGACTGGCGAGGCTCCGCTGGGACAGCGTTCCCGGCGCCGATGCCTATGTCGTCGTACGTGACGGGAGAGAGGTCGTGGGCCCAATGCGACTGGAGGGAGCGCAAAAGGAATGGGCGGACAAGGGTGGACAATGAGTCGGCGGGCGGCTGTGGTTCAGATTTGGTCCGTTAGGCGGTAGAGGTGTCGATAGAGAAATATGAAAAGACCGCTATGCAATGGCTGCAAGAACCGACCCAAAACAATTGATAACGATGTAAAAGAAAAATACAAGACAAGTCCCCCACAGACCATCATACCGTGGAGTTTGAATGAATGCGTTTGACGAATCTGGTAACGGCGCACAGCCACCACTGAAGCGTCCACGGCGGCGAAGATACAGCGGGACCAACCCGAAGAGCTACCTGCAAAAGTACAAGGAGCACAACATCTCGGCCTACCCGGAGATAAAGGCCCATCTGCTTGCAAAAGGTAAAACACCGGCTGGCACTCATATTCCTGTCCTGACCGAGGAGGTTTTAGCCTGCCTGAGGCCCAAGTCCGGTGAAGTCATAGTTGACTGCACTGTCGGCTACGGCGGCCATGCATCCGAGTTTATCAAGCACATAGGGCCCACCGGAAAATTGATTGCCTTGGATATCGACAACGCCGAACTCGAACGCACCCGCCATCGGCTAAGCAAAGAGAATGCGCCTGTGAGTTTCTATCGCAGCAACTTCGCCGGTATTGCCAATGTGCTCAAAAAAGAAAATCTCAACGGTTGTGACCTCATTTTTGCCGACCTTGGCGTTTCGAGTATGCAAATAGACAATCCCGACCGCGGGATGAGCTACAAGCATAAAGGTCCCCTCGATATGCGTATGGACGACCGACTAAAGCAAACCGGTGCAGATTTGCTCAACACCCTTTCCGAAGAAGAGCTGTCCAGGGCCTTTTGGGAGCTGGCCGACGAACCAGACCATCAAAAAATTGCCCACTTGATCGTTACCCAGCGTGCCGTGCAGGCAATTACGCAGACCTCACAGCTCGTTCGGATAATTTTCCGCGTCAGGGGCCTGACTCCGAAAACCTGGCAGCAGCAGAATCGCGCCTCAAAATTCGGCTCGTTACATCCTGCTGCCCGCACATTCCAGGCCCTGCGCATACTGGTCAATGATGAGCTCGGTTCCTTAAGAGAACTTTTAAGAATTGCCGCATACTGCCTGCGTCCGGGTGGCCGAATCGGTATAATTAGTTTTCACAGCGGTGAAGACCGCCTTGTCAAGCACTCGTTTCGTGACGGGGTTAGAAATGGCATATACCGGTCAGCGGCCCAGGATGCGATCGTGCCGCGAATCAAAGAAATTAACTCAAATCCCCGCAGCGCATCAGCCAAGTTTCGCTGGGCTGTCGTAAAATCCCTTCAGGACTCAAATTCCTGTTGTTGAAGAGTTTACTTGCTCATACTATCAAAAAATTCGTCCAGAAATCTGAGAAATCTGGGGACACCGTTTTTTAGTTCTAAGTTTTAAGTTCTTAGTTTTGAGTTGTAACAATAAACAACAAACTCTGAACAATGAACAAGCAAATCTGCTTCAGCAATCTACCTCAAGGGTGTGCTGCATGCAG